>Ga0214543_1000862_pt1 | contig 55580 bp, 19 predicted proteins | sample CNSS2metaG_FD_160094 | JGI IMG/M metagenome (GOLD analysis project Ga0214543, IMG submission 160094) | Root nodule microbial communities from cowpea collected in UCLA plant growth center, Los Angeles, California, USA - CNSS2 | ecosystem: Host-associated > Plants > Roots > Nodule | place: USA... | reverse complement strand
ACGAAACATCCAATAAACCAACCAAAATTTGATTAAAAGGACTAAATCCACATATTTCGAAAGATCAAAGACTAAATTGGTCCAAAGTTTCAAAATGGACTAATTCCAAAATTTACTAAAAGTTAAGAGACCAAAAACATATTTAACCCTTTATTTAATAATGGAAGAGAAGATATAAAAAAATGATGAGTTTTTTTCTAACCTCTTGAATATGTTAAATAGTCATTTTTAATAAAAAAAGTATTAATATAACATTTATATAAATAATAAATTTGGTGTAAAATTGGAGAAAAACAATGTAAATATCAGTACTCAATTTTATAAAAATATTTATACTTAATTAGTTTTAATCTTATACAAAATGGATTAAAAAATATTTTAATTATTAAAAAAATTGGGACAAAATTGAATCAAAAATACATAAGTAGGAACTAAATTGAATCAAAAAGACATATATGTGGACTAAATTGAAATCAACACAATGACAATGATATTGGAATGTCACGTGGCATTGACAATGTCACATGTCACACAAAGAACTGTCTGAGTAATTAAACCTAATATATAATGATATGTACATCGAATTTGGTAGTTTATAAGGACTGATAAATTATATTATAGTATTGTTAAGATGGCTAGGTGGATCGATCTAACCTGCAGTTCAAAAACAGTTTTACTTTTCGGGCCAATCTTGTTCCGTAAGTTGAACCGCATTTGTGATGAGCAAAATAAGCAAAATACAAACTTTTTTATTTTTGCATAATAATTGATATTCATTTTCTATCGAAATAATTCAAATTAGTTTAACGAATCAAAAAATAAGAAATAATAACACCGAAGATTATATAGCTAAAGTACAATAACAACATGTCACCTTACAAGACAAACACAAGTTTATTAACCTAAAAATGTATAAAAAGATATTTCATATTCAATAACTAAAATCATTATCTTACATACAATGATTATACATAATAATAATAATAATAATAATAATAATAATAATAATAATAATAATAATAAAAGGAACTTACATCAACAATAATAAATGATACAATGAATGATGTAGGGATTGAAAAAGAAAAATATTAATTTTGTAAACAAATCAGTGGACTAGCCTGTTCTACCCCACCTTTAACCCACATAAATTGTAAGTCTCTGCGGGATAATGAGTTTAATATCTCAACTTGTCTCATATCTTTTTTTTGTGAGTCTACTCAAAAATATTATATTAGTTTTTTAGATAGTTTAGAACGGTAATAATGTACAACTAGACATGTCAAAGTGAGCCAATCCGGCTCACACGGGTTGGCTAACTACGAGCCGGGTTGAAAATAAGTGAACCCAACCAGGCTCACTTTATGGTGAACCAGAAATTTTGTAACCCGGCTCAACCCACCACGGATTGATGGGTTGAGTGGGTTGGCTCACCAACCCACCTAAAAAAAATATTTTTTTTTTAGTATTCAAATATTTAAATAAATTTTTAAGTAACCCATGAAATGACAATCATAAAAATCAATAACCAATATTTTGATCATGCTCACCACCAATATATGAAGAATTATTTTCAAGAAAATATCCATATAGTCTAAGAAAGCATGACTAATATTACAAATTTTCTGTCATGCTATTCAACAAAATATAAATAAAAAAACTATACATCTTTTTCATGCTAATTTAGAAAAAATTGTTTATGAGACGGTTATTTGAGTAATTTACTATAAAGATTATGGTTAAAGATTAAAGTATCAACATATATAACTTGACAATCAAATTAATTAAACATTCAAACTATTCAAATATAATTAAGCAACATTCTAGCATTTAAAAATATGAAATTGTGAACAAATATAATAGAAATAGTAAATAATTATTAAAAAAATTAAAAATAAATTAAAATAAATTAAAATAAATTGTAAAAAAATGTTGATAGGTTAAGTGAGCCAACCCACCTTCAACCCGGTTCGAACCCGTTTAACCCGTGGATTAAGTGAGCCGGGTTGAGTTCAACCCACTTTTGAAAAAGTTAAATTTTTCTTAACCTAACCCAGCTCGAACCCGTGATGAACCTGATTAATTCACGAGTTAAAATCCATTTGACATCTCTAAGTACAACCTTATTATAGTGTAGGAAATGTGATGCAGAGGTAATTTTAACATTTTGGATTAGATTGGTATTTAATTATTTGGTTTTTAATGCGGATAAATTTTAAAAAAGTTTAATTGAGCTTTTATTAAATTTTTATATCTATCGACTATTTAATATTTAAACTTTTTTAATTGAACTCAGTTAAATTGTTTTCTAAAAATGTAAGGTGACTTTAATGGGTGATATAATTATTATCTGTACTCATCACCTTATTTATTATCTCGACTCACTATTTTATTTAATTTTATAACATGTAACTTTATAATTTTATATTTTTATATAAAATTAGAAAATTAGAAAATAATATTTGACGAAATAAAATAACAACAACATAAACAGCAATGCTTAATTATCAGAATGAACTAATAACAAGAATTTAATAGAAAATTTTAAATTTAAAAAAAAAAACTGAACAAACTAAAAAAAATTAATGATTGAAAATTTTAATATTTATGAAGAACTAAAAATTAATTAAACTTATATTTATTAAAAATTTATATAAACTTACAACTAACGTGATATATATTTGATTTGAAGTGAAAGAATATATTTTAAATCAGAGATTTGCCTTAACGGTAAAATATAAAAATTGTTAACCATCATCTATAAATACCTATCAGAAAACAATCAGAAGAAGCGAGTGGGACAAGGTACCTATTTGTTTTGGGAATGATGATCATAGGTAGGGTTTAGGGAAGCTTCGGAGCAGCACTTGTAATTGAAACTCAATTCAATGGCCAACCACTCTTCTACTTCCTCTATCCTATGCGCTTCTTTCAACCAAGACCTTAGGTCAATTCATGCTCTTTCAATTTCTTCCAATTCCTCCAAAATCCATTCAAAATCGCTCACTTCATGTATACATATTTCGTTGTAGTTACTTTGCTGTTGGCACCAGGGATGGTTTTAGAATATTTGAGACCAATACAGGAAAACTCTGCTATGAAAGAGGTAAATTCCATTTAATTGATTAAAAACTTCTTTTTTTTCTTTTAATTCAATCTCTTAATATTCATACTTCTTTCTTGCAGCTGTTGGAGCTTTTGTTATTGTGGAGATGCTGTTTAGCTCCAGTCTTCTTGCTATCGTTGGTGCTGGTGATCAGGTACTATACTCATGATTACTCAACAAGCTTTGCTATTGGGCATGGACTTGAGCTTCTGCTTTTTTTGTTTAATTGTCTATTTACATGCAGCCATCTTTGTCCCCTCGCCGTCTCTGTTTGTTCAATAAAACCACGGGTGCTGCTCTTAGAGAATTGAACTTTCTAACGTCCATACTTGCTGTTCGCATGAATAGACAAAGGTCAAAACTCCATCTTCACTGTCGGACATTTTCTTTTTTTGTATAAAATCATACTATGCTGTGTTTTTAATATTAGAATATGAAATGGGCATCAAACATTCTTGAAGCCTGGTGGGGGGTTGATCACTGAAACAATGATTATTTATGCATACATGTGATGAAGGCATCATGATATTTTCCTAATACTCAGTGTAGCACTGCCAAATGCTTATTTTTTGTAAGGAAGTATGTTGCTGTTATAATTATGCTGACTAGTGATATCTGTGGCTTACTTTATGAGGTTGCGGTTTGTGTTGGAACTTATATTTCATATTGTTGGAACAGAAAGGGGCAACTTTTTGTACATTAGTTAGAAAGATTGGTTACATCTGCAGGGGAAACTAAGACTCAGATTAGGGGCTTCATTCTGAATTTGATAGTTTGTGAGTGAATGGAGTAATCCTTTTTGAAAGTGGAAATCGTGCTGGATAGACTCTCCTCTGTTCTATTTTCAATCATCTAACAAAATCGTTGATTTCTTTCCGTTTGTTTCCATCTATCATTCCCTCTCTTCTCACTTGGTTTGTAACATATAGAGTAGAACTAAGGAGAAAGTTTGGGACTTGTCTGTGGGTTGTTTTTGTCCAAATTTGCTGATCATTCAGGTGACTCAAATGAGAATGTTTAACAAATTGGTGTTCTGTCTGTTTCTGGAGCTTTGTATGTGTTCATTGTGTAGTAGAGACATACGATCAGATTATTATTTTGTTAGTTTATATTTAACATTAATGCATGCTAGTCTACAAGTTTTGGATTCAGCCACTTTCCTATATATCTGAATTTCTTTAGTTATTATTCTTTTCTCAATAAAGTTTTTTGTCAAGTCCTATTACCTTCTTTGACCACTAATATTACCCTAATCTCTCTGTTTCTCCATAATGCAGACTCGTTGTCATTTTACAAGATAAAGCATATGTATATGAAATAAATAGTCTCAGTATTGTGGACATTATTGACACAGTGCCAAATATTAAAGGTGAGGGTGGAATCACTGTGGGCCTTAATTTCATTTAATTGGATACTTTAATTGTTAATTGTAGTTCTTACTTTTTAGATTATGACTATATTATTCTATTCTCATCGGATTGCCACAAACACGGTGAATTAAACTTTTAATCATGCCAACAAACTGCTATATCATGATATAATTTTCTGAGGCAATTTTTCCCCACAGGGCTTTGCGCTTTTTCCCCTTGTTTGGATGCTTGCTATTTGGCTCTTCCTGCCAGTACTACCAAAGGATCTGCATTGTTGTATAATGTCATGAATCGTCATTTACACTGTGAGGTTATACATAAATTTCCTTCTGAATGCTAAACGACTATGTTACTATAATTTCATGAATTTTTACTTTTGTATCATCCTATCTTGTAGCCTCAAACTAGTGAGATGATAAAACTTACAATATTATGCTTTACGTTTTTGAATGTTTAGTAATAATCAATTTTATTTACTGTCGTCATGATTTGGCATATCTTGTTTGTTCTAATATGTTTAATATACTAACCAGTTACATGCACGGTATGCTAATGCCTACTTGCATTATGGGATTTCCTTCTTTAGGGAGCACAGCAGGAAAAAGTTTTGAGTTTAACTACATATCAGCAATTGAGTTATTTTATCTTCTGACAGTGATATTTTCTTTTTAATGGTTGACATATGAGCTGGTATATGGTTGTTTATATTTTTTACCTATATTCATAAGCATTATCAAACATGATTTACAGATTGAGGCTCATCGTTCACCATTGGCTGCAATGGTTCTTTCTTCTAATGGAATGTACATAGCTACAGCATCTGAGCAAGGTACCATAATCAGAGTTCATTTGGTGTCAGATGCAACAAAGGTGATGAATAGAAGTCAATATTTCTAAATATTAATTGGGAATATTGGTGGTATAAATCATTGTTTCTTACATCTCTCAGTATTCTTTCTCCTTGAAATTATGGTCATAATATTGGTACTGTTCTCTGGTAGGTCCCTTCAAGTCATATCAAAACACAGTCCCTTAACTAAGAATGTTGGCTCAAGTGTGTGAATTCTCATAATATTAGCTAGTGTTCCTAAACTGTTTTTGCACCGTGGACATATACCCTCCATTTTATATTTTGCATGTGTACTTTCTCATAGGAAATTTATGCGACGAGTCTTTACATAGTTATGCATTTGTGCGGCGGTTTCTGTATTCGATGGGCATTTGGTATTGATTGTGTTTGAGGGAGAAACCCTATCTGTTAGGGGGCCTTTATATTTGTAAACTGAGAGAGTGGTTAATTGGTCTTGTGCAATTCCTTGATTCTAACTCTCTCGCTTCTCATTCTCTGTTCAATTGTCTTCTATGTTGGATGACTCTTAAAGATAAAAGCAGTTGTATGTTTTATGTGAATAGGCTGTCGATCCTCCTGTTGTTTTTTCATATCCTCATTTAAGGTTGTGTACTGTCTGTCTACCAGATGAAACTTTGGATAGAACACTAATTGATAAACCAATTAAATACATTCATGGACACATAAATCATATATGATACATTAATACAATTGCTATCCCAGAGACAAAGAGTCCTACCAAGGGCATTTTTTGCCCACAAACTTCAAAAAACAACACACTTGCCTAATAATACATACTATCATGTTGGTTTTCTTACGACTCAATGCCTCGGCTATTATTTTGTTAAGGTTTTCTGGATCACTTAATTCGATTTATAATTCATCAACACCTATTTTGGTAATATTTAGAAACTTAATGATGTTTTGACTGCTTTCTTGCTTCATCGAGAATCTCTTTTGCTTGACACAAATCCTGATTGACAATCTCAAAGACATGACTATATTTGGTGGCGTGTGTTGAAATTTTGGTTACATTCAGTAGATAGTAGATGATATTCATAACTTTGGATTTTTACTGAATAATATGTTGACACAGATGTGGTGACCAAAGACTGGTTACATTTTTTTTCTAACCATGTTAATGAAGGTAAACATGTAAAGTGTATAGCATTAATTGAACCATGAAATCAAATATTTTCCTCTAACGTAATGCTCTTTTTTTCTCAACTGTTATTTCTCGGAAGTAATTCATACATGAGTTATATTCATTGTGGATTATAGACCTAGTAGCTATTTTTATGCTTTTAATTTTATGTGTTACTATTTTACTTCAACTGTTGAACTGACATGTTTTTTTTCAGCAGTCATATAGCTTTAGAAGGGGGACATACCCGTCTACTATATTTTCACTGTCATTTGGACCATCAAAGCAGCTTCCAGATATCCTTGCAGCCTCAAGTTCTTCTGGTTCTATTCATCTTTTCACTCTTGGATTTGCTTCACATCCAAGGCGAGAATTGCAACTTAAAATATTCTTCCCCACTTTCCATCTTTTTGGCTACTTTATTGTTGTATTCAGTGAATATTGTCATATAAGTTTAGGTTTCTTAAGATCACTGATGTATTGCCAGCCTAACTTAAATTTAAAGCAACGTTATTTATCTTGCTTGACTCAGTCACCACTCAAATGGACCAGCAAGCATGAGAAACCTCTCATAATGAAAACTTCAAATTTGATTCTGATTCATATAAAGGAAGATGTGGTTGCATAATAGTGATTTCGTGATAAATGTGTACAACCTCTGTGGCTGATTTTAGTGTTGCATATAATCTTGATTACCTTCCTTTTCTCTTTGAGAAAAATTATTTCCGATGTTTTTTCCCTTAATTATCTTGCTTTCTCTGAAATGGATTTTGGAAGTCATCTCATGCATATTTGGTGACTTTAGCAGGAGCAAGAGTTCAAGTGGCTTTCTAGGATCAATAATTCCTGGTGCTGTGAGTGATGTGCTTGATCCTGCTTATCATCACGTACTTCATGATACTGTTCCTGCTGGGGTGAAAAGGTGAAGTATTGTTTGGCTATGTAGCTTTTTATTATATTGACCATTTTAAAACTTGGAATTTTTCATATGATCTTTATTTTCCATAATCCGAAAAACTTTCTATACCTTGACATCTTATGGTGTTATCCAAACGAACCTTGTTGAGGATTTATGATTTCGTATTTGTATGAAATTTGCATATTTAGAATTATTTTTTAAAATCTTGTGTTTGTCTTTCAGCTATGTAGTAATTCGCAAGGTTGAAAATATGACCAACTCCTCATCATCTGACCTCCTAGCTTGTAGGTGAGTGCTCATTATTGATCTTGATCTCAGATGTTGATAGTATTTGATCTCAGCTGTGTAGCATTAAGAATTCATCACACATAATTTTTCCAGAAATTTTCTTCATAGTTTACCTTTTCCGTGTTTCATATAATTTTTCCATTTTCCAGGGCAATTTTGTCGGTAATAACATCTAACGGATTCTTCAAGGAATACAACATAAGCATTAATGCCCGTAATGAATTATCTTGGGCCTTAGGTCGTGAGTTCAATCTTTTGACCGTGACCTAGGACAAGCTACCAGGAGTGACAAAACACTGTTTATAGCGAACCATCTATAACTCAAAAGCTTGATTGAGGAATTGCATTCTACACTCAAACTTCTAGAACTACCACTGCTACCAACATTCAAGTGTTACTCAGAAATTCTCAGAGCTGTCATGGCTGCCATCAGACGAATCAGTGATGCAAAATTCCGTATAAGTTATGTGTACAAGTAAGAACTTCATTTACTTTGTTTCTGGCACAATGCAAGGGAAATACGTTAAAAGTATATTTAATCTGGATCTCTAAAAAGTGTTTATAATCTGAGTCTCGTATGTTAAATTGGTTTATCAAGTGGCAAGTGTCTTGCACAACCCAAATTAGTACTCATGTTGAACATACTGACTATTTAGGTCATCCTCGAAAATGTAATTATCAAAATTTGAAATAAATGGTAATTGGAGGCACAGTTAACTTTGTCAAACTCTTTGACGTATTTGTATTTTGTAGTATTAATTAATAACAAAATGAATAGGTTAAGAAATATTCTTAAGAATGTATCAAAAGTTGTGCGCTTAATTTTTTTTCAAATAATAATAATTCAAACATTTTCATCTTAATTGAATTGATACACTGACCAATTACATTTTGTAAAAATGATACTTTAATTATTATATTATGATCATGTCAATGAGACTTTAATTTGAGAAACACTTGCATGTACATGTAGGGTTTTATATGGAATGACGCGAGCAATAAATGGTGGTTAATCACAGGAATGTATAATTTGGAGTATTTATTCCTCAGTTAGTTCCACATAAAATTGCTTTAAGAAAATGATTAAGATATCGGTGTACAAAAATCAAAATAAAGATATACAAAGAAATATTTTAAAATTCATGAATACGTTTCAAATTATGTATTTGTTATTATACGTTCTGTTTAAATTTGTGGTACTAAAAAAATATGCAACTAAAACTATATTTGATATTTAAACAACATAAACATATTACTCACGAAATTTCATCCAAAATAATAAAAATAGTATCTAAACGTATCCATGTGAACAATTTTTGAAAACAATCTTAAACTCATCTAATATATGCGCTTTTATTTTATATCTAAACAAAAAAATCTTTGAATGTTAAATGCGCCGTAATTAATTTGATCAAATTTTGTTTAAGATAGGAATAACATCAAATTCAATATGATTCATAAGAGGATTGACATTTTCCCGTGACATGACCAGCAAATTTCAAGCAATTAGTAAAAATGTTGACAGTACTCTGATGTTTTGATCTCAATATATTTATTTATTCATTATTTTAAGGTAACCATCATTTTATTTAATATTATTACTTTGTGATATTTGGACATTTTTTTATTTCCTCAAAATATACTATTTTTTTTTACCATCTAAAGACTAATATATAATTAAAAAATTCTAACAACCAAATAAATCTGTGTACCACTCTGGTCGACTAATTGGTTCATACGAATAGAAAAAAAAAATTACAATGATTTTTTTGGCCTAATATTGTGATTCTTTTCTATTTTCATTTTCTAATATTACTCTCAATTTAAATGCTCATTCTTTTTTAATTATGCTAATACAATAATTTTATGATTAGATTCTCAAATATAAGACAAAATACACTTAAATACAGTGGCGGAGCTTAGGACCAGAAGGGACTTTGACCACATCCCCCAATTTTTTTATATTAATTTATATATAATTTAATTTTTTTTAAAACTTTAATATATTTTTATATATTTTGTATTTTAAATTTTTTTATATATTTATATAAAAGTGTTAGTATTTTTAAATGTTTTTTCATAATCGACTTTTAAATGTGATTAATTATCGTATATTTTTTTTAGTAATTACATTTCATAAATTATTGTTTAGTTTCAATTTTTTAAATAAGTAATTGATGAAAGTTAAAAGAATAGATTTATTTTTTAAAATTGATCATATATTGAAAATATGACAATACAGTTATGTATAATGAAAGTTTGTGAAGACTTGTTGAATCAATATATTGACATTAGTAAAATAAATGATGAATTTCTTGTCAACAATATAGTTATGTACATTGAAGAAAAAAGTAGCTGAAATTTTTAATTTTGATTCAGTTATAGATGTGTTAAAAAATTTAAAAAAACGAAAGACAATCTTTATATATGTGTGACTTAGTTTATAGTTATAATTATATTAACGTATATATTCGTTTTTATTACATCAGTGTATTTAAATATGTAAATTTTGAATACATTATTTTTACTCTCCAAAACATATTGTTCAAGATCCGCCTTTACTTAAATACAATAACTTTTTAAATTAACAAATATTAAATTTATGCTAATATAATTAAATTCACGTTTTGTTGTTGTTTAAGTTTCGAGAGACTTGTCGTCAATCCTAATATTATATATATATATATATATATATATATATATATTATGATTATTTCTAGCTATATCTTTAATTACAAAATACGTGCTAAAATAAAATATAAAAAAATGAAAAATAACTGTGGAAAACGGAAGCAACTCTTATCAAGACCAAGTTTCAATTCTGGAACTGTGGGTTATGGGCCACCACATTTTCGCTGTTCCACAGTTAAACATTATTTATCATCTTAAATAATTAGCTTACAGCGAATTAAGGTCTATTTCACCAACCAAATAATAATCCTGACACCCCTGCACATTGACGGAAAATTATAGAAACTATCGAGAAAAAGTAAATTAAGATATTACTTGTTAATTATCATCTTTTTAACAGTATTGTTTCGTCTGATTTCTTACTCTTTTTAATTATATTCTTGAGAAGTTTTTTTAGAATATAACCATCAGTTTTTTTAAGACTACTTTGTGATATTTTAACATTTTTATTTCTTCAAAATATACTATTTTTTTTTTACTGATATATAATTAAAAAAATCTAACAACCAAATAATTTTGCGTACCACACTGGTCGCCTAATTGGTTTATACGATGGTTGTTTTTAGTCTAATATTGTGTTTTTTCTATTTTCATTTTCAAATATTACTCTCAATCTAAATGTTCATCCTTTTTTAATTATGCCAATACAATAATTTTATGTTTAGGTTATCAAATATAAGACAAAATATACCTAAATACAATAATTTGTAAATTAATATATATATATATATATATATATATATATTAAATTTATGCTAATGTAATTAAATTCAAATTTATTTGTTATTTGAGTTTGGAGAGATTATGTCAATGCTAATACTCTATATCATATTATGATGATTTCTAACTATGCTTTTAGTTACAAAATACACTAAAATATAACAATTTTTAAAATCAATATACGTTAATATTAATATAATTTAATTAATTAATTTACGTAAATTTATGATAGTTTTAGAAATCAATACTGTTATCTTATGTTATAAGAAATCCATTTTAAAAATATTTCTTTAACTTTAATTTTTGAAAAATTATTTAATTACTTATGAAATATTTCATACTGGTTACAAGAGGGATAATAACATGCTAAAATACGTATAATTTTGGTTATATTTGTTGTTATCCACTAATTAAAAGTTGAGATAAAAGGTATATAAGTGATCATTCAAATACTTATTAAATAAATAATTTATAAAAAAAATAAACATCAAAGTAAGAAAATATGAGAAAATTAACGTTCAAGTGTATGATAAAAAAATATGCATTTGTTTCTTCTCAATGTATTAAGTGATTATAAAAATAGTCAACTGATTCAATTTTTTTCTTTAGTTTACATTATAAAAATAAACTTAATTATAAGAAAAACTAACTTCAACCTATATTAACAATAAAATTATTTAGATATAAAATTATTATAATTTATTTTATCTATTTTGAATTATTTTCTATCAATTTTTTAAAATATAATGTTTAAAAACAAAATTTGAAAAATATTATAAAAATGGAAGCTACTCATATCAGAGCCAGGTTTCGATCCTGGGACCTGTGGGTTATAGGCCCACCACGCTTCCGCTGCGCCACTCTGATTTGTTGAAAATAATTCGTTCTCTTTAGTTTTTGATTATGTGTATTTTGCTGGCAAAGAAGTTTTTTTACCAGAAAGTCCTTAAATTCTTTATCAATTGGAAGAAAGTTTATTGTGAAATTGTATATCTAACAAGTTAAGAATAAAAATAAAAAAAGAGAAGAAGAGTATGCTGAAATAAATTCTCACACACAGTTATTTTAGTTAAATTGTTTAAATTATCATTAAGCTGATTAGAGAAACTGCAAGAATATAAATTCTACAACAATGATTTTTTTTTACAATCTTTGAAAAATTACTTATTTAAGTAAAAAATTACTATTTTATTTCTTTATTTTGGTTAAAAAATAAAAAATTAATATATTTTAATTGTATTTATAGAAATTTTGTCAAATTTATAAAAAATAAGATTGTCCAAAAATAATTTTCCTAAATTCTTAGAATATGTTAGAAAGGTAAGGTTATATAATGTCAGATTTTAAATGAGTTAGAAAAATCCATGTTAGAGATTATAAGAGATAACATAGCTCTCAAAATGGGTCTAACCCGTGAGCCAACCCGGCTCATCACGGGTTTGGGTCGGGTTGGGTTGAAATTTTTTTACAAATTTTAATACGGGTTGATTTTTGACCCGGCTTATTTAGAGTCCGGCTCATTCGAGTTGAACCCGTGGTGAGCCGATAAAAGGGTCACACAAGTGTTTTTATTTATTTTGATTAAGTTGGACTTTACATTTGGATCATGTTAGGTTGTTTTTTTATCCAACACATAAATAATTTGTATTTTTTTTTTATTTTGGTTTGTATTTGGATTGTATTAAAGTTTATTTAGATTTTAATTAAAATTACAATTTAGTTAAGTGAACCCGTGAGCCAACCCATTTAACCCGCCAACCCGTGGTGGACCGGATCGAGTTCGAATTTTTTTGACTCGCTAAAAAGTGAACCGAGTTGGGTTAACCCACTAAATCATCAACCCGTGATGGGTCGAGCCGGATCGGCCCGGATTACTCATTTTCACAGCTCTAAGAGATAATGTTAAAATATGGAGATAAATTTGACCATACAAGTGATTATGCTACGGATTCAATACAAAAAGAATTGAGTAACTAACCTTTTGAGTCATGTAAAAATAGTTCAGCAACTGTTTTTGATTCATGAGAAAGGTGTTTTTCTACGTAAGGGTCAAATAATAGTCACTACTCCCTAACCAGTCAAAATAAGCAAATTTCTCCATAATGGATTTGAAACTTGCTCAAGAAATTGCAGTCATGGCGGCAGCACTTGTTTCGTTGCCTTTCCTTTTTCATTTCACCTTAACCATACATTTCACCACTGCCACCACAGCTTCATATAACCTATTCATTGTTCAACTCTCACCATTATCTCCCCACAATTCGAAACACACCATTTGGGATCATAACTCGGATAACGTGTTAAAGCAAGTTCCCACCAATGATTACGTTTCCAATCTCGTTCCTAGCTCCAGAAATGTAGTGTTCTTGATGAATGTCTCCATTGGTGAACCACCTGTTCCACAACTTGCTGTGATGGACACTGGCAGCAGCCTTACATGGTTTATGTGTGAACCTTGCACATTTTGTTCACAGCAAACTATTCCAGTATTTGATCCTTCAAAGTCCTCCACATATGCTAGCTTGACATGCAGTGAATGTAACAAATGTGATGTGAAGAATAATAATGGTGAGTGTCCATACAATTTAGAGTATGTTGGGAGCGGTTCATCACAAGGAATCTATGTTAAGGAACAGTTAACTTTAGAGACAACAGATGAAGGCACAGTGAGAGTACCTGGTTTGATATTTGGCTGTGGTCGTAAGTTTACTGTAGCTTCCGACGGTTACCCATATCTAGGAATCAATGGGGTGTTTGGACTTGGAAGTGGAAGGTTTTCTCTGCTTCCTAGTTTTGGTAAGAAATTTTCATATTGTGTTGGAAGTTTGAGAAATAGTAATTATAAGTTTAATAAATTGGTGTTGGGGGATAAAGCCAATATGCAAGGTGACTCAACTGCTTTGCATGTGATTAATGGTTTGTATTATGTTACTCTAGAAGCTATAAGTGTTGGTGGGAAAAAGCTTGATATAGATCCAAGTATATTTGAAAGATCAAGGATAAATAATAACAGTGGAGTGATAATAGACTCTGGAGCAGACCACACTTGGCTTACAAAATATGGATTTGAAGTGCTGAGCATAGAAGTTGAGAATCTTCTTGAAGGGGTTTTGGGCGAAGATAAGCACAACCATTATACTTTGTGCTATGATGGGGTAGTAAGCAGGGATCTAAGTGGGTTTCCGGTGGTGACATTTCATTTTGCTGAGGGTGCTGTTTTGGATTTGGATGTAACAAGCATGTTTACCCAGACATCAGAGAATGAATTTTGCATGGCTGTGCTTCCAGGGAACTATTTTGGAGATGACTATGAAAGTTTTTCTTCTATTGGAATGTTGGCCCAACAGTATTACAATGTGGGTTATGACTTGAATGGGATGCGTCTCTACCTTCAGAGGATTGACTGTCAACTTCTTGATGGGTGAGTGTAAATTAGTGTTAACTCTCTCCACCACCCACTGTCTTCTTTTTTTATTCTACTTCTAGCAGTTTTCAGGTCTTAATGTAGTTTTTTACAATCTGACAAGTGCAATGACAAGTTTAAACATATAATTTTACATACAAACTACTTTAATTTTCGCACTGACTTGAAAGAAATTAGTACCGTCAAAAGATTAATGTTAGTGGATTAATGATTTTGAACATTGAAAATGACACACAAAATAGTAAAAATATTTTAAACAGACAACTAAAAGGTGACTAAAAGTGAAACATGAACATCTTTGTGCTATGTAGTTTTTATGTGCAAGCTACCAGTCACACATGATACTAATTTTTACACGCACCTAGGATTTCAAACACCACCGTTCAAGCAATTCCACATCGTTCAATTTAGAAAATGTTGAGACGTTTGATAAATATGATGAATCCCGAAATTGACAACTCTTAATCTCAATATCCCACAAAGGTTAGCTTTTCCAAATACTTCTTCTAAACTGTGTAAAATTACATGTTCTTGGAGGGTATAAAAGCGGAAAATAATGTTATACATGAAATACAACTCAGACTTTGTGCAGCATGTTCTCCCAATAAGGTTGGAAGTTTCAGGGCTATCTCCATCAATATTGGGTTATAGTAACTGGGTGCGTACACTGAAACAAACTATCTAGTTCTTGTCTTGACAAACTTGGGTCTCGATGCCTTCTTCTCCATCTTTTCCCTCTTCTTGCGGGTCTTTTCATCTTCAAATGATTCCTAATTCACAGAAATACAGAATTTACGTTATTATGGTCTAGTTCTTTTGTGGTTCGAAAATAAACACTGATCAACAAGGTCTATGGTTCTCTTTTTGGTCTGAAGTGAACATTGATCATCAGGTGACCGTACCTCTGAACCTTGTGGCAAAAATCCTTTAATGAAGCCAAAGGACTTGTATGCTCCAAAAGCCGGGATCTAGAAAATGCCGAGCAAAGGCAAAATTACGTCACACACTTAGTTATGTTTGATTTCAAATTTAAGAAAATGTTTGATTTATATACAATTAAACAAAAGTTGTTCAGATAGAAAGAGATACAATTCAAGAACACGAAGCCAGGTGTGGAATTGTTGAGAAAAAATGAAAACTGAAATTAATGATAAAACACACCTGCTTTTGATTTTTGGTATCTAAAATACTGGCTTTGGAAACAATGTAGACTTCACAGATTTTGGATGAGAAGAAAATGACTGATGGGTAGTGTAAAATTATTTGTGTATGGGCACCAAGGACATCGTTAGCTAACAGTTGTAGACTAATCTTTGCAGAGACAGAGACCACCAAAGTGAACTTTGTCTCTCATAACAGTGTTGTTTTCTATACACATGACTAGGAACTGAACCTTGGCCAACCTGCAATTATTTGCCAATGTGCTTCGTTGGTGGATTAATGATAAATGACACTATTTTTGTCAACTCTTCTCTCTAGCATTGATTGTTTTCAGGTATAAAGAATACACAACATGCACTTAAAAGGAACTTGTTCTCTCTGGCTTCCTCTCTTTCTTGGAAAGTACTCTTCCCTAGGGTATAAGCACTCCTATGTCTAACTACAGAACAAGATGGCGATAGTACATACAAATGCACACAACTAAGGATAGAGTACAGTAAATCTCTCTTCACAGATACGAGACTGTTTGAAGTAGCTCTAGCGCAAAAACTATATAACATTAAAACTTAGAAAGCCTATATTGTAAAGCTATGACACATTTGAGAGCAGAGTCTTACCACAAGATATGTATACCAGAACTTTCCAGAGATAATGGACATGACTTGCACAAAACATGTTATGTAGATAACATCGTGTAAATATCTGCAAAAGATTAATGAACATCATACACCAACTCAGAAGATATAAAGAGAGTGAATTTAATGGTTTCACAGTGACAGCGTAAAACAATTTTACCCATATCACAGTTCATGTACTTATACTTTTAGGTCGTTATTATAAAAAGTAAACAAACTAAGAACACAATTTGTTCTGTGATCGGATGACAGTGTATTTTTTAGTATCTAAGAGGGGCCTAATCCCAACAACAAAAAACACAAAACTAAGAAGAATCATGAAACATAGCCATCCCAAATACATCACCAATTAACAACGGAAGTAGTTGAAAACGATACAACAATAAAGACATACCCACAAACTCCACCGGTAGACATATCAAACCCACCATCTAAAAGTTCACCATCTTCAGCGTAAGCAGGAGTTGCCATCCTTGCGAGCTGTTGATAGGGAATAACATATGCCAAAGAAGTCAAAATCAACCCAATCCAGTGCTTCCAGGTGAAACTCGAATGAAACACCAACATTCTTAGCAACACATAGATAACCTATACATCAATTCAAAAGTAAAGATAGAATTAAGTCCTCAATCGACAGTATCGAACAAAAAATTGGTTGCAACAATCACAATTTAAGAGAATAAGAGAGAGCACGTTGCAGGCGATGATGACTTGGCGTAGCCTAGCCATGTGACGAGCATTCTCTTCCTTGCGTTTCTTAGCGCCCTGATTCGCCATTGTTCTCTTCCTCTTCTTCCCCAAACGACCACACGCTACTGCACTTCTGATTATGTTTCTGCGTTTGCGTTTGCTGGAACAGAACACAATGACACCCGAACTTCGATAGTGGGCCTTCTGGCCCATCACACTGAATTGGGCTCTATAATTAAACAGTACTGCCAATTGCTTCCTCCACCCAATCATTTTCTTCACCCCATCATTTTATTTAATTCCGCTTTTGTCCTTGGGGATTTTATTACAAACTTGTTTCTACCAAGGAAACACAGTAAAGGTTTTGTGTGGCCGTGCCGTTTGTGGAGCTGTTCCATTTTCTGAAAATATAATTTCGGAAAATGATATCCGAAATAGTTGGACGGTGGAAAACGAATTCCGGAATATGGTTTCCGGAGCAGAAAATTATTATTCTAAAATATTGTTTTCAGTTCCTTTGATTGGGTGGAGTTTATCTCGTTGCAGTCAATATGTTTATTCTATTATTCATAAAGTTCAATGATGCCAGACCTAACCTGCATTTGCATTTCATGTTTATATCCTTTTAGGACATGCTTTTATTACGAGTGTAGTCGTCTCAAAGAATTTTGACATTTTTTTTTTCAAACCCACACCAAATCTTTCTCTTTTCTTTTCATGTCATGTCAATTTTTTTTTTCACGTAATTAGGTGTTGTCACGCCAACATTGTTAAAAATTTGTCAAAAAAATATTGTTAGAAAATAATTTTTGAGTGTGAAATTGATTCATCATGAGTAGGGTTAAAAATGAATGAGTCTAACCTAACTTATTGTTTGGTGAGCCAAAAATTTTACAACCTGATTCAATTCATTATGGGTTAGCAAGTTAAATGGGTTGGTAATTAAGTGGGTTAACACACTAACTGATATAAAAAAATGTCTTTTTAATTATTTTAAAATATTCAAATTTATAGGATGGAAACAAATTTATTCCTTTTGAGATATTGAAATTTACATGATCTCAAAGATATTGAGAAATGCAGATAAATACAATGAAATTAGAGTTTCTTCTACTAGTTCAAAGATATAAAATAGGTTTAAAAAAATGGCTTGTGGGTTAAGTGAGGCTAACTCGGCTAAACTCGCGTAACCAATAGGTTAAGTAAACTCAACCCATTTTCGCTCATAATAAAAAAAAAAAAGTTCTCATCCCAATCCAGCTTGAACCTGTGGTGAGTCAGATTGACTCACAAATTCTTACCCATTTTGACATGTCATAGGCATGCACTTTTTTCAAGAGAAGGGTGGGTGGGTGGTTATTAAGGATAATGATACTTTAACTCACTTTTTTGACCCACTTTTAACCCACCACTCTCATCACCCTTAGATTTGTGATGTCAAACAATCCAAGATGAAAAAAAAAATAAAGGTTTGGAAAATGAATTATGTAATACACATTCACATATACTTTGTTTTCAAGCATGACGAAAGGATGGAGTTCGAGTAATGTATAGTAGATATACATATGATTTTAGTTCACTTTCTTAATTTCATGTTAACAATAATAATAATTTATCATGGCTATAATAAAAAATATTATTTCTAAAATTATTATTAAAAAGAAAAAAAAAAGTTTTCATGTAAATTAATTATTTTCTACATTATATATTAAATTTATTTGTATACAAAATATATTGTATCATTCATTTTTTTTAAATATTTTTTCCTATTTTTAGTTATTCAATAAAATTTATAAAATTATTTTAAATTATTTATATATATTATTATATTACTTATAACATTAGGGACATTTTGGTAATTTAACTTTTCTTTTTCTACTAAAAGTTTTTTTTAATATATCACATCAGTCAATTTAGTCACAAACTTCACTCTTTTATCCACTCTAAAATCACCTCTAAATCACTTAAAAGAAACAACACCAACTTGACCCTCTAATCCTTTTGATCTCTTTCTCTCCCTCCCCTCTGATCATTCATCTCAAAAGAACATAACCTAAAATTAAAATTTAATTCATTTTTTATGAAGTTAAATTTAATTTATATTTTATTAGATTAAGTTTAACTTAATTTAATATTTGATTTATATTTGATTTAATTATTTCTTTTTTTTTGTAATTTTATTTTAAAAAATTATATTTTCTTTTAAATATTTGCATGTATTTATGGGTACCTGCAGATTCTAGATTATACGTGAATATTTTGTAAATAGATATTCGATAACAAGTAAATTTTTTTTGTTGTATATCAGATTATGAATAAATACTTTTTGTGTTCAATTCGATCCGTTGAGACTTAAGTATTAAAATATCTTTTACAACTTAATTTCCTTCTCCATCACACTAAGAACAAAATTTAGATTACTCTGCAAAGACTCCACCTTGAATTAAATACATATTGTCAAAATCCTATATATTTTTAAAAAAACTTAACCAAATAAATATTAATCTGATAACCTGAATTATCTCTCTCAAACCGTTCATATAAATAATAATATTTCAGTTAATAAAACTTGTTAAAATTCAAAGGAAAATAGATTCATTAAGACCAATTAATATTTCATAAATCACTACTTCAACTATATATATTGTATTAAAAATTAAATAAAAGATAAAAATCACTTGTGTACATGATTTGAAAAAAAAAAAGAAAACTCTTTCTTATCTCTGTCACGTGTTCCTTGATTTATGTCCACGTCACGTAAGCGTAAACTACTACGTGTTGGATTAGAATATGAATAAAAAATGGATGGTTGAGTTGATGGTGACAAAACAATTATAATTAAAGATTTGAAGCAACGTGGATTGTAGGAGTTGTTTTTTTCGTAGGTGTCGAGAGAATCTGGCGTTAAAACATAACCTGCGATTTCAACTCCTAATAGTGGCCGGAGTTGGAATCCACTTTCAAATCCATATTTGATTGCTTCCGCGAATTGCTCATTTGTCATTCTATAGAGCACACGCTATTATCCACTCCCTATTATCATTCAAAACAAATTTAAATACTACACCATCAAAACAAAAAAGAGACCTTCATTTTTTTTTATTAAAAATATATACTCAAAATGAAAAAAATAATGCCCTAAAAAATTATATAATACATGTACTTAATAACATAGAAAAATAATGTTTATTTTTTAGAATTAAATATATTTTTATCCCTTAACTTTCACTAGATTTTAAAATTAATCCATTTCAAAAATTTGTACTAATTTTGTCTTTTATATTTTGAAATATGTGAATTTAGTCATTTTAATATAATTTTGTTAATTTTATTTAACATTTTAAACACGTTTTATAATAGTATTTGACTTAATATTAAACAAAAAGTATGTCAAACAATATAAACAACATAAATACAATCCTAAAATACGAACGAAACATAAAATAAATCTAATACCTAATAAAATTTAATTAAAAAATTTAATTTATATATTTAAAAAAATAAAGGACTAAATTAATTTAAAATTTTAAAATAAATTAATTTTAAAATTCACTTAAAAAAATTAGGGACAAAAACACGTTTAACGTTATTTTTTATTTTAAAAATTTAGTAGTTGCGGGTGACGGTGAAAACGAATTCATTGGACCACGTGAAAGATTGTCATCTGCAAGTTTTTGGGGTCTATTATTAATTATTGTACGGATTAAAAATGAAAAAAGAATCAAGATGATTATAACTATATGTTTAAACAAATGCATCATCTCCAATATAATTTGGTAAGGATATTATATTATTATATATATGCCTTTTACCAGCTTTATAAAGACCATGCATATAACAACATCCAAACACTATTGGACATTCTTTTGTATAATATCAATGCTCAACACAAGTGGTATAAAATATAATAAATTCAAACTATCCAGTTATAGGACTTACACCTATGGTAGAGATAAATATAACCAATGCTAAGCCTCTTACAAATATATTAATAAAAAAATGCCTATCTATAAGTTTTATTATATTTTAAATGTCTGTATTTTTAATTGATTTTTTAATTTTTTATTAGATATTTGAGAATTTATATTTTTTAATTAACCTTTTTTAATAAATTCACGTGATTATAGTTATTATTTATCTTATTTTATATTATTGTTGCCTTATTTTCACAAATTAAGAAATGTAAAACTTTATAGTTAATATAGAATAATATTAAAATACTAAAACAAATAATTTTATCTTATTTGTAATATTACTTTACATTAATCATAAAAATATCATCTTTCTTCATCTTAAAATGATACAAGATATTACTTAATTAACAAATATAAAAATTGAGCAACAAAAATTTAATTAAAAAATTAAAAAATTTGAGTGTTTAATAAACATTTTTTTTAGTAAAAACTTAATTAAAAATATATAAATTTATGAAAAATTTAAAACTTTAACCAAGTCTAATTGAAACATACTAATGCTGACCATTTATACAGTTTTACTTTTAAGTATTTCTAAAAGCGCTTATATTTTTTGAAAAATATTTTTTCATAAACACTTTGAAGAGATGAATATATTAAAAATAGTTTCTTTATAAGTTAACAATAATTTAAATGAATTAATTAATAAAAATTCTCTAATACAATTTTTTTAATTTAATTTTCAAATTACTCATAAATTAATTTTAGTTTATTTAATTTAATTTATAAACACTATTTTACACATTTTTTTTTTAAATTATTAAAAATCATTTAATTTTTTTTTCTTATGGAGATATATAAATAATACAAAGATACTCTTATTGTATTAGATTGCATAGCATTTTAAAATTAGTATTAAAATATTGATAAAAGTAATAATGTGTGAGTCCTCTAAAATACAGGTATCAATTAATTTCTTTGTTGATATCAAAATCAATTATTGTAATTATAGTTAGTTTTACATTTTGTAAAATATGAACCAATCTTATCAGAATGTTAAACAAACAGATAATCTTATAGAAACAAATTAATATCATTATTAAATTATAATTCAAACCCATGACAGATTAAATTACATTTTAATAATATCTTATAAAAGTTAATCTGAAAGTAGAGATATAGATTATTTGGATGAGAGCTAACTTTATGATGCAACTGTAGGGATTGAAATAAAGAAGGAGAAAGAAAAAATGGTGGGGTCAGGTCAGGGGTTTAGGGGAAAAGAGGGTATACAAACCATATTGTCATTCTTATTGACCTTAGGTTATACCAAAAAAAATTAAAACCAAGCTGACATTAGCTTATAGACTCCGTCACATGTGAAAAATTCCCACTTTTCATGAACAAAATTAGACCAGACATTATTATTTTTTCAGAATAAAGTAAAGGAGTCTCTTTGCATTACCATTGCAGCTCTTGAGCAAGCATCTTCACTTTTTCTGAGTCTCTTTGCATCTTCAATTCAACTTTCTGAACCACTAGTATCATCGTAATCAGAGATCATCATCTCTCTCTTCCAAACACTCCCTTTTCTTTTTCTTTATTTTCTTTACTACTTCTGTTCCTGTTTAGTGGGAGAGCTCTTTTCAGGTCATTTTTTAGTCCATCCAGGTGAGGTTTTTTTATCCTATAAATAACTATAGCGGGTGTTCAGTTTTTTTTTTTTTTTTTTTTTTTTTTTTTTTTTTTTTAATTATTTTTTTTTTGTGGGGGTTTTTTTTTTTTTTTTTTTTTTTTTTTTTTTTTTTTTTTCATCGGAACGAATTAGAAATACGCGGTTTTATGGGGTCTTATTAAGTTAAGCTTGTTTTGCATCATGCATGTCTGTTACATTTATTTGTAGATTCAATCGGTGCTTTGTTTAGTCGGATATTGTCGCAAAGTCAGGAATTTACCCTCTAATTTTGGTCAAAGCGCAATACCTTTTTAATCCTGTCTCGAGATTTTTGGTAATTTAATTTTGGATTTTTATTTATACTGAGAAAATTGTGGTGAATTATCAGTGTCTTGATTTGGGATTTCTTGAAATTTGTTCATTTATAATTCTTGGGAAAAGTCGGAGTTCAAAGACCCTTGATTTAATTTTGGTTTCTTTGTTCTTGAGGAGTTGCATGATTAAAAATTGAGTTTAAGCGAGTTGTGTTTCTGAAATCAGGGACCGTTAATTCTTTTCGTGGGGGTTTATTGGAGGAGTTGGGAGTTGTTGAGGATGAGAAACGTGCTCCGTTGTCTGCGACAATTGCGACCAGCCTTTCAGAGGCGAGATTGTGTTTTGTTCAGTGTTAATGTTGCAGAAGAATCCCCATGTCATTTTGGAAAGAGCTGTCATATTCACAGTTCAGCTTATAGAGTTGTTGGTCCTTCTGAGACCAACTTTGTCAAAAACGATTCGTTTGTAGCAATCACGAGAGCTCTCTCGACTGATGCTGCAAAACTCACAAATACAGGTTCTCATCTATTTTTCTCTGGGTGTGCTGGCTTCGGGAGGGTTTGAAATTTATTCTCTTCTTATGCCTTTTTGTATTTGAATTTGTTGCCTAAGTTACAGAAACAACCAAAGCTGGGCCTCTTGTTGAATATGAACGAAGAATTGCTAATGGTGAACTTGTAGAAGGTGATGCTTGCCAGGTAGAGTGTCAACATTTCATTTAATGCCTAATTTCATTGATGAAATGGATTTTCTTGCTTATTTTAATGGTAAAAGGTTGTTGGATATTACTATGTGGATTATATGTTGTGGCACTTATTCCTCAGTTGTTGCACTTATTCTTTATTTCCTTTGTTCATTGTTTTCTTTCCTTTTGAAACAGGTTGACACTTTGTCAGAACTTCAGAGACTATATGATGAGCTTGTTGAGTCTGCTGATGTCTGCCAACTGGATCGCAATTCTGAAAAACCTGTAAGGTAAGCATTGCTTACTTCCAGTATAGATCTTGCCTCGTGCTGATATGTCTGCTTAAATCTTGAAGCTTGTTTTCCACATTTTGTTTGCCTGTTTGGTTCTGAATTTATTGATCTTTTGATTTTGCAGGAGTGGGTGGTTGTGGTCTAGGCTCTTGTCGCATCCTTCTTACTCACCTGTAAAAGGTTTATATCTTTTTGGAGGAGTGGGTACTGGTAAAACTATGCTGATGGACTTGTTTTTTGATCAATTGTGAGTTTGAATGAATTTATTTTTTAGTGATTTTTGTTTTCTCATTTGATGTTGTCTTGCATTAGTTGCCATACCTTTTGAACTTTCAATATAGGAAGAATATGAGGCATTTTTAGAATATACTATGGAAGTGTGTTCTTATGAGGATTTATAACTTTACTGTCTTCACCGGTTGTCTCTTATCAGGCCCTCTAATTGGAGGAAAAAGAGGATTCATTTTCATGACTTTATGTTGAATGTTCATAGCATGTTACAGGTAAGTTTACCCAACCTGTTAATTTCCTGTCAAATGTTTTTCTTTTCTTTTCTTTTTGGTGGATGAAAGGGGCAAATCTATTTACTGTGATACGTCTTACACTACAGTTTTCCCAATACAGTTACTGTTGATAATAAATCCAAGTAACCTACAGTCGAATTGCTTTCCTTGTGTCTATTTTTTCTTTTTTTTTTGTTTGGAATTCATTACCTAACGTAGGGGGACAGTGCCAATAATTATGTATGTTTTTGCGAAGGATTTGTTTGAAAATCTTCATAAGATACAAAAGATGTCTTATGCTTTGAGCATTAATTGTTTGTTGCCAGTTTCCAGAATGATGTTGTCTTTGTATGTTTAATTGGCCAACAGAATAAAATGAAACCTATCTCAGATTTCCTATTGTTGTGTCCTTGTAGAAGCACAAGGGGTTGTCAGATCCACTTGATGTGGTTGCAGGAGAGATTTCTGATGATGCAATTTTATTATGTCTTGACGAATTTATGGTAAAGTTTTAGCATAACATTTATTTATTTTGTGATAATAGATCATGCATATTTTTTGATGCTATGTCTTGGGATTTTTGTTTGGTTTTTCAATAGGTAACAGATGTAGCAGATGCATTGGTACTAAATCGCTTGTTTAGACATTTGTTCAACAAAGGCATTGTAAGTAATATAGCTGTGTGGTCTGTCAAAACAATAATTGTGGGATTATTGCCTAATTAATTTTTCAAACATTCGTGTGTTTTGTGCTTGAACACAAGTATAGATTCTAGTAGCCACATCGAATCGTGCACCAGATAAGCTGTATGAAGGTGGATTGCAGAGGGATCTCTTTCTACCCTTCATTGCAGCACTGAAGGTATGTTTCTAGATGTTTATTAGTTGGTAGAGGTGTTAGATTGGCTTTCCAAGTCCATTGCTAAATCTACTTTGTGGAATTCGGGTGTGTAGTGTGGAAGAAAGCAAAGAATCTGGACATATTTATATTTTTCTCTTTGTAATTGCCTATTATATGTTTTCTTATATTATTTTTCCCAGTAATTTCCTAATACATGTATACTCCTGTAGGAAAGATGCGTAGTACATGAGATTGGTTCATCAGTTGACTACCGCAAAATGACTTCGGTATGATTTGGAATCTTTTATATGTAAGTGCACTAAGCTCAAATTGTTGGTTTTTTAATTTATTTCCTGCAAATTTGGGTTGTAGGGCGAACAAGGATTCTATTTAGTTGGGGGAGATTTATCTGGATTTCTTAAGCAAAAGTTTCAACAGTTGATTGGAGAAGGTACACCTACTCCCCAAGAAGTAGAAGTAGTTATGGGAAGGAAACTGCAAGTATGTACTAAATTGACACTGGACACATTGAGCACACAACCATGGTTATAATCAATTTTAAGCTGTGTTTGTTTTCTGCATTAGGTTCCATTGGGAGCTAACGGATGTGCCTATTTTCCTTTCGAGGAACTTTGTGATCGACCTCTTGGGGCTGCAGACTATTTTGGGTTATTTAGTAAGTCATTTTTGAGTGAACTTTCTCATTCATGCATACATACATTTTTTTGTGTCCTATCCAAAAGACAGGGTACAGTTTTATTGTTTGCTATGAATTGCACATGGTAATGATAAAAGTAACAATGCTTTGAATATGTTAAAAGTAAAAAATGATTTATTTTTTGTGTAACTTCATTTATTCTCATTGTGGGAAGTTTGGTTTCCTAAGCTTCTAATGTAAGAACCATAAACCGAAGTTCTCACTGGATATCATTTTTGTTTTCAGAGAAGTTTCACACGCTGGCTTTAGAAGGCATTCCAATTTTTGGGCTTCACAATAAATCAGCTGCTCATAGATTTGTCACTTTAGTTGACGTAAGTCTCTTACCATTCTAAATGGGTTTTCCGTATACGAAATTTTGTTTGTTGTGAGTTTCACTAGCATATTTTATCAAAACCTTTATACAGTAATATTTCATTGTGCCCACGGAATGACCTTGGTATCAGTTGTTCCTTTGCTTGTTGACTCTAGTATCATGCAGAGACGAATGCTAGAACACATTTTGAATGTTGCAATCCACTCTATTGTTGAGTGGATTTCATGGGGGGTCCCATTACAAATTATGTGGATCTCACTTACCATTCCATGTGATAGTAGTGTGTCAGAAATGTATTGTAACATTTCTCTTATGTATATTATTCTTACTCAGAATATCTGAGTGTGTTTTTCTCCATCTAGCTTAGTTTGTTCCTGTGAATCTTCATATTTATAAATATGCCTTATATGGCAGAAAATGTGGACTTCTGACTAGAAAAATAAAGAATAAAATTCTGCTTGTGTTTCCCAAATATCCAACAGCCAAGGATTCCCATAACGTGAAGCTTGGGAATAATTACATTTAAATGAATGATCATATTCTTTTCTATTACCCTCTAGCTTTCTTTTTCCCAGTGAGAGAAGAATAATTTGCTTTTTTCACTGTGATTACAGGTAATATACGAGAACAAGGCCAGACTATTATGTTCTGCTGAGGGGACTCCTCAAGATCTCTTTGAAAAAATAGTAACAATATCTGAAGCTAAAAATATGGCACCCAGAACCTCTTCAAGATCAAGGAAAAATGATGATTCTAATCTTTGCGTTGATAATGAATTGGGGTTTGCGAAAGACCGCACCATTAGTAGGTATGGTATATCTCTACGCAAAAACAACTAGTAGTATTATTTTGTAACAATTTTGATTTAGTGATTCCAGTTGGAATATCTCGCCTTTAAATATTACTGACAATGCAATTAAAGTTGTACCCTTAAATTTGTGAAATAGAGAAGAAAACTAGGATGTTAAAGAACTGGATAACGGTTGATATGCAATACTAGGAGCAGACAGCCCCCTTTATTCATTAGTATATTTTTTCATAGAAATATTCAAACACTAAATCTCTTACCTCAACCTACGATTGACATTACCAAGAGCTAAAAGCAATATAAGAATGGAAATATAACATAAAGTTACCAAGATAACCACAACTCTTCCTTGTAACAGGTGTGTATTTGTTACAATTATTGATTGTGATATACATTTAATGCAGATTGACAGAGATTAACAGCAGGGAATATTTAGAGCATCATGCTGCCATGTTATCAGAAAAGAAGGAACGTATGGATCAGAATGCCATTGAAGCCTGAAGAAAAGCATCGGAAACCTCTTTTCATTTTGGTTCCTACTGCTGTAGCATATAGTGTGAAAGTGGGGTATATTGATCGTGAGCAACCAAAAATTTAAAACAAAGAAATCCATATGCAGCGCATTATGATTTGGCTCAGTTTGGTTCTTATTGTTGCCTCGTTAAATTTTCAATAAAAAGAGAGTGTAGAGAGCTTTATATTGCCACCTGCACTGGAATAGAGGTGTTAGATGGTATCAATTAGTTACTAGCATATCAAAAAATGTTGTATAATCTGTGTAATGCAAAAATTCAAATAATTTATATGGATGATGATCTTCCTAACTACATTCATTTATTTTTAATTTTTTGGAAGTTTCCCCTTGTCAAGTCAGTTTGTCCTGACATGCTAGATGAAACCTTTGATTCCCAATCAATCGATTTATTTCTCATTTGGCTTTGCATTCCTTAACAACTGCCTGCACTTTCTTCTAACTGTAAAAAAGTTAAAAGGGTATAACTTAATATTGAGTCCTAATTCTTTTCTGCTGTTGTTGTCTCTTTTGCATTCTTGAGTGACAGTGTTTTGCTTCTTCTCTGAAGAATATATATTCTTTTTCCGAAATCACTGCACACAGTTGTAGGTGATTTTTTTTTTTAACTTCCGGATTTAATCCAGAAAATTCCTAGATTATTCAATCAGTTAACTTTTTGGATTATGAAAGGCGAGAGGTGTTTCATTATGGAGCATTCCCAGTTGGTCATTCTAAAATAACTTTCTGGATAAATGCATAATGTATATAAAATATTTTGGAATAGTGTAAGATATATGTTCCGGAAGATTTTCAAATATATGTTCCAGAAATCTTGATTCCGAAGATCTTCGGAGTAAGTAATCCAGAATACCGGTGTGTTTGTTCATGGATTTGAAGCGGAATAACTAGATGGATTTGAAAGGATAAATATAGAAAAAAAAAATTATTTATTTGGTGTTTGTTTAAAAACATGGATTTGAGGCAGAATAACTAGATGAATTTGAGAAGATAGATACAGAAAAAGAGATTATTTGTTTGAAGGATAATGATATTTTAATTTTTTTTTCATTTTTAATTCACTATTTCAATCACCATTAGATCATCTCTTTTGATTTTTTTTAGTGATGTAGTGTGATGATTTAATGGTAATTAAAGTACTGGGTTAAAAGTAGGTAAAAAAAGTGAATTAAAAAGGTGAATTAAAAGAGTGAATAAGTGAAAATCAAAGGATTAAATTTGTTGTGTGAACGGTGTGATGAATGTGATAGATAATAATTTAGTAGATAAAATTATTAGATTAAAATTTTACTCTTATGGTTAAAATTAATATAAAATAAATTATAATTAATAATAATAATAATTATTAATAATATTATCAAAATTGTAATAATAATAATAATAATTACTAATAAAAACACATGTCCTAGTAAGAAAATAATGAAATTATAATTATAAAAATAAATTTTACAATTTATTTATTTTATTTAAAAAATAACTAGATTTGAAAAAGGTTTATTTTAAAAAATAAGTTAAATTTGAATAAAATGGTACTTGAAGTGTAAAAGTGAAAAAAATAAACTGAACACCAAAAATAAATTCTTTTATATATAAATATAGATTAATATTATTATTGTTATTAATCATCCAAAAAGGTTTAATAATAATAATAATAATTATTATTATTATTATTAAAAAATTCAATAGTTTTAATTTCATAATTAATATTATTATTATTGGAATTTAAGAAAAAGCATTGAACATTTAAATAAAAATGTAGGTGTTGATTTATCATTCCTTTATCCCTTCAATATATGAATATTTGATTCTCCTTCAAATTCATCCATCTATACAAGTCACATGTAATCACAGAAACAACTGAGTTTATCCATTTTAATCATCTTCTCCGGGAAATAACCGAAAGCAAAACACGGCATAAAGCTCATTGCAATCCTTAAACTTGAAGTCATCCAGAACAAACTTCTAATGAAGTAAAAAAAATAAAATAAAATAGAACACGCCAGCAAGTAAAAAAGTAGGAAGAAGCACCATTGAAATAAAACATAAACAGTAACATAATCATTTGAAAAAACTAAGGGTGCAGGAAGCTAAAGTCTCCCTTCTAGTTTTTTAATAAGTGCAGCCTGACGTAGATACACTTTTAAACATTTGTTCTTCTTTGTTCAGATTTTACATATGTAAATTTATAAGTATTGATAATTTATATTAACATTATAAGGAAAATATGTTTGACGTCCTTGTAATTTTTTTTTCAAATTTATCTTTGGTCAGTTCTCTAATTTTTGAAAGTGTTGTTTTAATGTTTGTTAAACTTAAAATTTAACATTTACATATACTTTTATTATTTATTACAAATTGATAAGAAAAAAAGTTAAATTCATATACTATATTAATATTGTCATGTCCGAAATTAACATGTTATGATAGCTTATTACTGTCATAAAATCGTTAAATGTCTAATTTCACACAGTTACAAGTTTGAGATCTATAAATCTATTTTTCAGAGTACCGAGAAAAAAAAATTAAAAATAGATTAAAAACATATTTATACATTATTCACAAAAATCAAGCATAATCTAAGAAAAGGTAATTTTATAAGGCAATAATACATATACATAAACACACATATTAACATTTTAGTTTTAAATTTAATTTTTGATTTTTTTTTCAATTTTAAAGAATACTTTTGAATAATTCCAAACAAAATATTTACCCAACAAAAATATACAACCAAACTAATAATAAAAGATTTATCTAATACAAATTAAACATAAAATATTTATTTTGTTATGTTATTCTATTTTATCGAGTCAAAATTTAATTGTAATAATTTTAGTTATCTTACATATTGATATATATTAATTCTAAATTTAATATTTCTTTAATACATATATAATTTATTCATTTTTTATGTATTTTTTTTAACTTGAAATATTATTTAAAAAAAATTAAGATAAGAATGTAAAGTCATCACAAACCACAAATGATATGCGCAAGAATGAATAAAAATAAAAGAATAAAATTTAAAAAAAAAAGTGAAAAGAAGTAATTTTTACTTATATTAGAAAGTAAAACGTAAGAAAATCCACTATCATTTCTGTGATCACTATAATAATCATGGTCACTGTCATTATATATTATTTTTAATCTCGTTAATGAATTATTTTTAATATAAATTTAATAGTTATAAGTTGTTTTTGCGTAATGAATAGTTAGCAGATAGAAATAATGAATTGAAGCATACGAGACAAAGTTAGCAGTGGCAAGAAGAAATTAGGGAAAGAAGAACAAAAAGAATAAAATTGAATGGACGTTTTCACAGCAGCAATTGTCTTCCAGTAGTCCCTCTCACAAATTAAATGCTTAGTTGATTTGTCACCTCATTATTCCGTTATTAGAAGTTTGAATGATTTGGAGTGCAGTTCATCCAGTTTTCAAGAAGGTTGAAGGAACCTAAGAAAGAGGATAAGCAACAAGTTATATAAAGAAAAAGTAGGCTGAAGTGACATTAACTACTATGAAGAAATGGATTACCTTGACATGATGAGGCAAGATCTTGACATCAAATGGAACATAAAGCCATGCTTCAGGTGAATGCAAAAGAAAATTCTCTGGCTTACTGGTATAAACATCTGCATACTGGTGGATGTGATAGGCAAAAGCAGATTCTTGTCCTGTGCTAGTCTGGAAGGTTGCTCCAAAACATCTATTAAACATCGTCTTCATCTTGCTGCGTGCTTTTTGTCTCTCCCCATTAAGTTCTTCCAGAAGTGAATTGAAAGCTGGAGTTCTCAAGCTACTACATGCGGTTGCGTGCAATTTACCAAGTAGTTCTTGTATTATATGAAACTTTGCCTGCATTTTTCATCAGGATACAATCCATAAAATGTGAGACCTCTAACAGTAGTTAAAGAAATAAATTATACTGTTAGTCTGTTACTCAACCAAACAGACCTTTTTTACTTTTTACAATTTGAATTTTATGAAATCTCTGTATACAAGATAAATAACAACATTTGCATGAACTACTATTGATCCCAAAATTCTCCAGAATCACTTACACCTCAAGCTCTTAACATAAGAGTAAAATAGTTTTTAGTTGATGAGTCACCGAGTCTTCAATACAATACAACCACTCAGGGAAAATAACATGAAAACATCTACGGTATATGAGCTAAAAAGTATGAAATTGTAGAGAAGTAATGTCAATATGAACAAAAACGTGAAGTTACCAGCTCAGAACGGTAGGTATCTTCATTTTGCATTTGAATTTCGCTCTGCATTGTTAAAGAAGCAAATTCATAAATGTCTGTGTTCTGATGTTAACTATGACAAAAAGTTCTACAGGCATCAGATCCTAATTAAGGAACATATAAATTTGAAGGAGAGCATTCAGCAAGCACAATTTAACTTCAAAAAACATTACCAAGCACAATTATATTAATAATGTAGCAACCGCATAACCAACAGGAATTCTAAAGATTGATATTCGTCTTTAGCAACTGTGTAACCAACAGACGTTAAACACTCAACTACTACTGTTCTTTACATTCATAACGACCATCATCACATGTACAAGAATGGTAAATTAAATTTTACTTTTGATAAGGTCAGTTTTCATATAGATGACAGAAAAAAAAAAAAAAAACTTCAACAATGCAAATAAATGTCTTCGTCATTGTCTAAGTTGACAATATAATAATAAATGAAGAAAAAAAAAGCACAATAATGCAAAAAACCTAGTAACTATTTTCTGAAGCTAGGCCTATTGATTAGAGAGAACTCACTGCCAATGGAGTTCTGTGTCTTACAGCCAACCACTAGGGGACTTGCACTACCGCTCAGTATGGACAAGTAAGCAAGGGGCTTATACACACTGGCAATGGTAAACCAAGCTATGGTGCTGGTGCAACTTATGAGGAGAACCAACACTCGCAAGCCAGGCCGATAAGAGGGAGAGACTCTTATGTAAATTAGAGTTCATGTTTCACACTTACAGCTCATTTAAGACTCAGATATTAGTTTCACAAACTCAGGCAAGTATAATGAGAGCCATCACGAATGCTGTTAAATGAATTAACCTCATTGGAAGCCCGACCAACAAAATATCTAAACTTGTACATATTTGCCCTCAGCAAACATAATATGATACAACATTTTCATGCCTGTTTTTTAGGGAGTCATATTTAAGAACCCATAGAAGGAAGGAGGAATTTCAACTCTGATCTATTTATCAGAAGTCATGAGAAATAATGACAAGCAAGCTCTAAATTCTACGAGAAAATGGATTAGATGGCACACATGCCTCTAGTTCGTGGATGATTGCTGCTGTACGCCAACCTGCCTTTGATGGCCCTCTCAAGTCGCTAAATAGATGATCTCCAAAATATATCACCTAATTAAAAATGTGAATATTAGGATTTTAGGGACTCCATGTGAAAGAATATTTATGTCAAATTCCGTATTTGCTTTATAATTAACAATTATCGTAAATTCATGTAAGTAAATGGAAATATTGCATACAATGGTTTATTATCAGACATCAAATAAAGCATACCTCTGGGCCGTTCCACTTGGTTATTTTGAGAAAGGATTTCAGGCATCCATGATAATAAATTTTACCGGGAAGAAATTTATCAACCTTGGTAAAAGTTAATGTGTCCTTCTCCGTGTCGTAACAACTGCGTGAAAGAGCATGTTTCAGGACCTTTGCAAAGAATTCAAAATTTAAGAATATAAATTCAAAGAGATAATAATGGAATTAAATAATTAGCAAAAAATGATTCTGAAAAGAAAATATCCACGTTAGCTACACTACCTGTCAGAAAAATTATTTGTTTCTACTAGTCCTTCAATCACTTAATCCTAATGAAAGCCACATTTAAATGATCTCGTCCCGAAATCAATTTTATTATGTTCTTAATAAAAATAAATAAGTCTATAGCACAATGTGACTCCCAAGTATCCCTTACTAAAAAATAGACCAGAATCAGAATAAGAAAAATTAAGTTAGAAAAGAAAACAAGCACCATATCACATATGATAAAATTACATGTAAGGGATACAAACCGGAATGGATGCTCAGATGTATAAAATTGCGGTTTATTGGCGTTAGCAATCACAACATCAAACAGTTCCGTCCAGGAGTCTCTACAATCCATAGAATCCTAATCAAAATTCAAGAATGAACTCAAGGAAATTATGTCCAGAAATGATAAGTGCTAAATAATCATGAACCACAAAAATTACATTTAAAAAAAAGTAGGGAACTTTCAAAATAACAATTTAAGAGACCTGACTGTCAGTGTCAGTGTCAACTATCTAAGTAATACGTGTGCTATACCATAACTCCACCATACACCTTCCCTTCCCTATAGAAAAGTTCAGGGCAAGTCTATAGTATATTCCATATTCTCGTTCATGAGCACAGGTAGATTTCAGAACACGATAATTTTACTCAAAAACACTAAAGGATTAAGAGTGAGATAATTGAAATTAGGTCATAGAGAGAAACCCAGGTTATAGTCAACGGCTACAACAAATGACATCGTGGACAAACGCAGAACTGATGTATGTGACCCTCATAACAAACTACAATTAAATGTAATTGGTTTTCCACATTTTAACCTGATAAAGCAAAATCTACTAATAAACGTGAGCACCATGCTAAGGTTTGTGGATATATATGCCTTACAATAAAGTAGAATACCATAACTCCTTTATCCTCCACAACATTCTGACGTAATTTGATATATATCTTCACAAGTTACTAAAATGAAGTAGTGCACGCAATCAGCAAGAAAACTGAAAAGTACAGAGGATTTCCATTCCAGATTCCGTCATCATGTCAATGTAAATTACATTAATCATAATAACTGACCACATTCATTATTCTACCAATACTGTTTTTGCATTCTTTGAATAATAGTTTGCAACAGGATGAAAGAAAAAAACGCATATGTATTTTAGAGATGGAGCTTTTGAAGCTGTTGAATCAATTGAACCATGTGATTTTCATGTGTGTCGACAATAATTGGGCAACATCTCTTTCCGCAAAAGAAACAAATACTAAACAGCAAGTGGTAAAGTGGGAGTGAAGTCATAATAAAAATTCCTAGGTTTTGTTAGAAATAGAAGCCTTTACTGTTTATTATCCTTCAACGTATGTTAGAAACTTGTGATACTTGAATAGTTCTCTTGAAAAGTAGTACGTATTTATTATCTTTGTAACCATTCCTATCGTAAATAAATCAATATTCTAAGTGAAAAATACACTTAAGCACATTCAGGAAATTTCTTTTCTCATTTTCTCATATCCTATCGTAATTAATCATTTGGTACCTATAGTTACAAAAATATTTCCTTCTAGTCCTTATCCTTGAAAATATCCTCGTTTAGTCCTTATACATATAACTTTTAATACCTTTTAGTCCTCTCTATATAGACTAAAAGGGATTAAAATGATATGTGTGTAGAGACTACACTAAAAGGTGATTTTTTAAGAATAGGAAGGAAAAGTTTTATAACTATAGAGACCAGATAAGTAATTACACCAGAACACAAAATGCATGATATAGTTTCTTTTCTATCAAATACCTCTAACATAAAACGCATTCCTCCATCCACAAAGTAATAAGGAGAATTAGTCAACAAGAAAAGCTTCTTCCCCCGCTCCCTTAGCATCTTAAGAAAATGCAATATCTTTCCCTGAAATATTCATCACAGGAAAAAGAAAAAGCTACAAAGTCTCAATAGGAGAATAAAATAATTCAATCTGATAATAAGACAACACGAAAAAACAATGTCTACCTTGATAACAGATAGTACGACTGTCAAAATAAAACTTAAATGGATTAAGATAATAGACCCTGAGATAGCATTTTGCTCATATTATGACCACTTATTACAGCATCCATTGAACACATTCCTTCATACCAATTAAAGGAAATCAACAAAATGGTTGGAACTTACATTTTTCACCATGTATCTACGTGGATCAGATAGAATTCCTCGATGTACCAGGCCACTTCGATGGACATGCTCAATTGCACGAACAACATCCTCATATACATAGGAAGGATCAAATTCTAGCTTAGCATCAACAAAGTACTGCACTATATCTGCAAGAAGGCATGCCTACAGAGTAACAACGCAAACAATCAGTTCTCAGCCCTAGGATAGAAAGAGATTTCGTAAGTCAATAGACAGTCAAAGAAGAGGCAAATGAAATTGGAGGAGATTTTTTTAACTTTCAGTAGATTTTTCAAATTTCCAAGGGAATCAACTCCATAAAAGGAGCTTTCCCTTAAAATGTAAGTTCTATAGTTTCAAAAAATTGGCAACATAGTTCTTGCTTGGCGATAGTGGTATAGCTTAGCCTGACAGTCTAAGAGATGTGCTTTAGCTTTGTTTGGATACAGGAGTGAGAAAGGGGAGTGTTTGACCACTTCTGCCTTCTTGGAGGGTTCTTTTCTTAAGTAAAGACTCAAGTATCCATCTTTCTCTGTTTATCTCATGATGGGTGACACATACGTTTGTTATCTAAAATTCCTTGTTGAAGCTTATGATCGAAACATGCTGGAAATCCCACATCAACAAAAAATAAGGTAATATTTGAATATATATATATATATATATATATATATATATATATATATATGGCTGTATATTAAGAAGTAAACTTTAACCCTTACTTAACCTCACAAAACTGCACTCATCTATATATTGTAAATTGACTTTATCTCTAGTCGATATAGACTTCCAACACACATTCTCACACCAAAGCATATATATCTCAAGCGTAGGTCTAGACATTAATAGTGATCCTATAACAGGTGGAATAATAAACCCAACAAACAACAAACTTTGTTAGGATAGGCAACCCATGACCCTGATACCATGTTTACAACTCAATAGTCTCTTATGTGTACGGGAGACTTTGGTAGTTGTGTAGGTTTACAATTTTGTCCAAAAAAATTGCACTAGAAATGTTTGCAATCTTTTCCAAAAAATTCTATTTGCATTTTTAACTAGAAAAATTGCACATAAAGGTTTACAATTTTGCAAGAAAAATTATACGAAGATTTGCACTTTTTGCCAAAAAATTGCAATATTGATTAATAATATTTTGTTGACTATTTGTAGACATAGAGGTCTTGAGGTGTCTAATCACGTTAAATTTATGATGTACTTATATTTCTGCTAGTACTTGTGGATGTGCTTCCACTAGAAGATATTATTTTCCTATTGCTTGATTCCCTTGTCTATAAGTCGTTTTTGTAAGAGGCTATCCCTAATTAAGTTCTTTGGAGCTATGGAGCTATTATATATATATATATATATATATATATATATATATATATATATATATATATATATATATATACACACGCCAATGTTGTGAAGTTGAGTTATGAACCCACGTACTAAGAAATCGTTTTTTTTACAAGGTAAACGTTTTTGTTTAGTCTTGTTCTTTCCTCTTTTCTCCTAACCATTCTTGGTTTCCTTCTGCTCTTGCTCTTTTGAGCTTGTGCACACCTCCTCCTTTAGCCATCAAAATTCATCATTCTTGCAACCAAGAACATCACCTAACAAACCAAACCTCAAGGCCAAACCTCATAAAGAATCAAAGCCTACTTTGTCTTTAAAGAACTTTTTTCCTCCTAAACTAAACTCAATCTTCTCGGCCTCCTTAGATTACCAACATCATACTTTCATAATTAAAATAATTTTCACCTTATGCTTTTGTTGCTTGGCCGAAATATCAAAGCAAGTTAGAATCCAAGAATCCTTCAAGTATTCAAGAAACATTATCCTAACCTCTCCCAATAGCTTCCACAACCTATGATTGTCCTTACCTCTAAGTACCAATCAAGAAATTCAACATAGCCGACAGCAACCTCTCCTTGAACCATCAAGAATCCAGCCAAACCATGTCCAACCAAGAAAACCTTCAATAACTCACGAAGATTCCCAACTGGTGCAAATTCTTACATCCAAGAAGGTTCTCTAAAGTCTTGAAGCTTGAATGGAAGATCCAACCCCACAAGAGTCTAAGAAGGTCTCTATCTATCACTTTGAGTGCAACAGTGAACAACATAATAATAAATGATCAATTAAAGAAGAAAGCGCAATTAGGATTGAATATACTTGGTCAAGTCTCATTAAGGGTGCGTGCAATTTGATAAACTTTTGAAAACGGTACTTCTGCTTTGATATTAGCTTATTGGAAAAGCAACTAAGCACCAAAACTATTTTTTTGGGTTTTTCCTTTTGTTTTTCAAAAATAAAAAATATCTAATCACCATACAAATATTTAAAAATTGTGCCCCGGTAGGAAGTAACTTTTTTTCGTACAAGATTTAGTTTTTCCCTACATCCTATGACTGCTTCATATGTTGTAGTGGCTCAAATTAAACACAGAAAGATACTACAGTATGGCCATTCTGGATGGCAGTCAATTATTTGTGCCCAATTTTATGACATGCATACACGGAATAATGATAATCTTCTTTGACATATGAATAAGAGTACAAACCTCACAGCATGATAGTTCACTTAGGTAAAGCTCTAATATTACACAATACAAAAGCAAAAGTTATTATTTATTAACAGTATAACAAGGAACTAACCTCACTAAAGCAGAAGAAATCCATCAAACCAACAAGTGATCGAGCTTGATCACGACCAATATGCCGAGTGCCATATATGTCATGTATTTCCCTTTGATCTAGCTGTAAAATTATTCAATAGAAAGAAATCGACGCAAAAAAAAAAAAAAAACTATTACTGGCGCTATTTTAATTTATGTAAAAACAGACAAACCATGCTAACTGACGTTTGTCAAATAGAACTACCATTTAATCTGAACTCGTGCAATCTATAAAATAAAACTCAAAGTGCCAACTGTGTGTGAATTTTCAGAACCATGGAAACACTTCATAGAGTTTAAAACCAAGTAAGTTATAAAGAGGTGCATTCAACTGCCAATGAAACAAAACAAGGAGCTCCAAATACCTTCCGTCTACCATAGAAGCATTCATCCAGCTCAATCGAACCAAAGAAATCCAGCTTCATGAGGCACCCTTTTACCTTATCATAGTATAGGCCTCTAATGGGGAAAGTTGGATCATATTTAAAACTCAAGCAAACCTCCGGATACCTAAGCTGAAAGAAGCAACAAGACGAGTAAGCAAAGGAACCACAGCCATGAAAACACACAGCCAGAGCGGTTGTCAGAGCTAACCTCACCAACCAAATACTCCTTGGCAAGGTCATATATCAAAGTCTGCAAATGCGACGAGTAATGCGCCAAAGTGTAATCATAGTCGAACCCATAAACTTGCAATTTATCCAATCTCAAGTTCCTATTCACATATGTGCCTAATCAAATAACATAAGATTAAAAATAAATAAAAAATATAAAATAAAAACTATCAACATAATTCCGAAAAGAAATATTAAAGCAACAAACCTTTAGGATTCATTTTGGGCATTCTTCTGAGCGCATCAGGAATAGAGAGAAAACTCTGTTTGACGGCTTCGAATTCGCGACGGAGCGCGGATATCTCTTCCTCATCGGACTTCAGTAAACAATGTTGCGAAGATTCAACGACGCTGTAGCTTCGGGAGCTTCCCGAAAACCCTGAATTATACACGTCTCAGCAAAACGGTTTGTGACGCAGTCGTTAAGCGCGATTCGTTATTCATTTTTTTTCTATTTCTACTATTACAGAATAAAAAACACAAACAGGTAAAAGGCATAACAACTACTACTAGGTAAAAGTGAAGAAAAAAAGTGATGACAGGGAAAAGACCTTGGTGGAGTGGAGAACGTGAAAGCAGCGTCCCCTGTGAAGAATGAAAGAGAAGAATGAATGAGTGTGGTTGAAGGAAAATGAATGAGAGTAGTGTAGCGTCATACGTACGTGTATGGAGAAACAGAGAGGGAGACGGGTACGAATACGAAGAGAGGCCATTTGATTGTGCAGGGTTGAATCAAGATCGAGGAAGAAAAAGGAGATTTTGTATCCGTATTGGGAAAAGTATGTGTATGTGAATGTGAATGTGTATGGCCACAAACTGCGAAGAATCGTACCCTTGCTTTTACGCGCCCATTCCCAACGAATTTTAGTTTTTATACAACCACCATTGATCCTCTCCGGTTCCTAGAAACTCAAGTGTCCGGTTTAAACATCTCGCCGTTCATTTATGTTTTTATCTTTCATATCAAAGTGTCAAAATTAATATCGATTTAGATTTTATTTAGTGTCTGTGTAATTGTAGATGACCTTTTTCCTGCCACCAAAAATTAATTAAAAAGACAAGAAAAAAAAAAAGAATAATGATATTACGCACAACGGAGAAAAGAAAAATAAAGGAAAAAAACTGACAAATCATAATATAACTAATATTTTAGCAGGATCAGTAATTATTTGTTTGTTTATAATTATAATTATAATTCTACTTTAAAATTAACGTAGATTCTAACATTAAAAATTCTACTGTGTTTAAAAATTAAATATATAAACTATATTTATATTTGACAAACAATTTAAGTTATAGTGTGAAGTTGTTTTTAATATGAAATGAATACATAATTAAAAATAAATATAAATAAAAAATAAAGATAGTTTAAAATGAGTGGAGGAAATTCTTTTCACCTAATTATAAACAATGTGTATGTGATATCTCTTTTGATAAATAAAAAGTTAATAGTACTAAAAACTTTAGTTAAGAAACAAAATTTAAGAAATAAGTCGGGAGATTGAAATCGAGAATAACCACATGAAACAATGAAGATATTGAGCACAATATTAAGAATGGTTACACAGAGAATCAAAAGACAAAAGTCGAAATAAATGAGATAGATAAAGCTAGCATAGGAATGGAGATTGAAGAATGGTCTAGTACTAAAAATCAAATTGAGAAAGACGTTCACTATACAGATCTAAAGGTAAATTGTGCGAGATCGAAAAGACATTTACGACGTAACCACTATAAGCATGGCTTAGTAGTCATAACTGATGTAGAGGGGACGATTTTTAAACAATGAAGGCGACTTATGTAATTTTGTTTTGTTTTAGTTTAGCTTAACTTCAGAGAAAAAGGAGAAAACATTTAAATAAGTTGTTTATGTAAAAAATGTGACACAAATTATATTTACAAGTTAAACACTCTAAAAACGTCGTGAATAGGATAATGACAAATATAATGATTATTGCTACAAGTTGGATCATTACTTTTGTATATTTTTTTCATCAATTTTTTTTTTATCTTTGGTAATTTACTTTTTCTAATTTACTTTCTTACATTTTGTATTTCTGATATGTCAAATGTGACATCCAAAAGATTCAGTTTTTTCATAAAACTCTTTTCTTCTCTATAAATTTAGATCTTCCAAAAACTTTATTTTCTCTTCTAAAATTTTGAATCAGTTTCCATCCTTTTAGAAGAATCAACACTATTAGAGTAATATACGCGAAGAACCCTATTAAAACCCTCAGTCAAATTTTTTTAGTGGTGAGTTTGAAATTTCTACTCATTCTCTGAAAGCAATATGTGTTCCCTTGCATGCAAGCCTACGATTAATTTCATTCCACATCTTTCGTTCTTAATAAATTCTTATCTATTCATGATCCTAAAAAATTAGCCTTCATCCTTGGTCGGGCTTTGATATCGTAGATAGTGATTTTTCATGTGTCATGTTGTTTAGGTCAGGGGAGCGGAGTTAGATAAACAGTGAAGTTATTTTCATTCTTTTATAATCTATTTTATTTTTGGAAAGATATTAATTGATGGTATGATTGTTTTGATTGAATGTTGTTGAAAAAAAAAATAGAACTTCTTAAGAGAAGTATAAGTTTAATGCATAATATCTGTAGTGGTAATATTTTCCTTGGACTAGAGAAAGTTTAGAATTTGTGAGAGGAAGGGATTTTTGGGTTTGTATTGTGAAGTTCCTAAGTGGGGTGAAACTACCAGTGCTATTACATTATGAAATTGGTATGAAAGTAGTAATGTAAAAGTTATATAAGTAGAAACTTTATTAATTGAATGTGATTTTTATAATTGCATGACTAAGTGATTTCTTTGAGTTTGATGGTTTATGTCTCTGATGCGGTGAGGTGATTATACTTATGACTTTATTGTTATATGAAGGGTAAGGCTTAAAGAGAGTAGAAGCATAGAGAAATTGGTATATAAAGATATGAGAAATTGAATTATTAAGGAATATGAAGTTTATTGAGTATCTATTGTTGAGAAATTTATGAATTTATTTTGGCATTGTTTGATTTGAGTTGCATAGTAAGAATCTGTGACTTTGAAATTTTGTTTGATTGATAAGTTAATTAGGAACATGGATACATATGTTATCTTCTTTGGTAATTGATTACATGTCGAGCATAATTGATTGCACGCGCATGATTTTCAATAAATGTTTAGAATTTGAAGATTTTATGTTAGAGAAATCTATAATGATGCTTTCATACCTTGATTTGAAATGATGATTGGATTGAGTTGTCTGTTGATGAATGTTTGGTTGAGAAGTTTTGGTTGTGATATAATAGTTTAGATTAGTTATTTCCAACGAGGAGTTACTAGTATAGGGTTAGTCAAAGTGTATCGAAGAGAATTTATATGAGACTATCTTGACTTGGCATACTCAGGGAGGTAAATACTTAGGTGGTGAAAGTCGAAGGAAGCTTTACTTGGCATACTCAGGAAGCTAGCAATGTTAACTCTATCATGATTGGATGAGATAAGTGAGTTCCATTTGATAACAAGTTGTAAAAAAGAATGAGATTGTGGTAAGTATGACATGTGCAGAATCTCATGAGTCTATCTTATACACTAGTCTTCCAGAAGCATAGTCTATATTTATTTTGTTGTTGATTCTCTTTGGAATTATGTTTGTTTGAGCCATTGGGCTTAGTCATGTGGACTAATACATGTTAATTGAATTGATGAATGTGAACTAATTACATTTTTTGCTGATTCATGTAATGAAATGTATTGTTGAATGGGTTATTGGAATTAAGTAATGGAGTTGTATAAAGGGAAAAATAAAGAAAGACTAAGTTAAGGATTGATTTCTAGCAAAGATTTGTTTTGATAATCTTTATTATAAGTTATTATTTTTTTCATATTAAGCTTATTCTTTTAAATGCATTGTTTGTGTTTTTATGTTGGTCTTTAAAAATTATAGCCATTGAGTGAGTATTTGTGTAGTAATATATGGAGAAACAAGATAAGATGATTCAAAAGCTTATTTTATATCAAATATACTTCGATATTATTCATAATTAGTTTGATATGTTACTATATTTTTGTATATGATTGCTCATCATTTTTTATACATTAGTTTACCCTTGCAATTGCGTGTCTCTTGTTTTCTTCCTAACGCGATGATGCTATATTTTTATACACGGAAGATGTGTTAGGAGCTGAAGGTGACAGTAGCACATAAACTGGAATGAGAAGCTAAAGGATTAGTATAGAAATATCTTAGATTATCCATTTAACAAAAGAAATATTAAGTTCATATTTTATGTTTTGTATTTATGAGTTTATTTTGAATGTATTTTAAAATACAATGTGGTCTAATATATATTAGTTTGATCTCCGATTATTAATATCACAAAGTCATTATGATTAGTAAGAACTTAATCAATATATATATTAGAAGAAATTTGGATTGTTACGTAAAACAATTCAAATTAAATATATCTTCATCTTTATTTCTTTCTGCCATATTTGTCACAATTCCATTTCTATAAAAATACAAAAATATAACTATTGAAAAAAGATGCATGGATTTTTTATTGAACTTCGAATCAAAAGAGAATTCAATATCATGAATATATTTATGAAACCGATGCAAATAGTTTATATATTAATTTTTATTAATTACGAAATATTAAGTTAAGAGACTGTATTTTAGATCGACAAACAAATGTTTATAAGTCTAATCGATAAATAGTTAAAGTTTATTTGGTTAACTAATTTTCAAGAAATACCGAATAAAACCTTTAAGAAATAGGACCTCACTTTTTAAATCAATGATTTATAATATAAGGTTGTCTACTAAATTAATAACGTAATAAGAAACAAAAAATAGTATGCTGTAAGACGATTATTAAATTAATTATTTTGCATTTTATAAATTAAAAGTAAAATAAATTTAGTAGTCTCCATCTACAATAAACATTAGCATTCTACCTAAATTTACATTTTAAAAATATTCACTTAAAATCAGTTGACTTTATATTATATATATATATATATATATATATATATATATATATATATATATATATATTATAAAAATAACTTTTTAATAATTATATTTTGAAAACTTTATTTTATAATATTAGATGGAATCTTTTAAATAGCTTTTTATTTTTTCATTTTCTCACTCCTCTATATTCTAAAATCATGCAGAAGATACTACCTCAATTCATAAGAAAAAGTTGTTAAATTTTAGTTATCAAAATATCACTGTCCTAAAATAACTGCTAGGGCTTCCTCTAGAGCTAACAAAACCGGTAACCCAGTCCAACCAGACTCGACCCACCATGAATTAATCACTTAATGAGCCAACCCAACCCGACTCACTTATTAGTGAGCCAAAAAATCCGAACCTGACTCAGCCCACCACGGATTGGTGGGTTAAAAGTTAGCTCACTTAATTAAAAAACTAATTTTTAATCCAAATACAAACTAAAATAAATAAATAAATACCAAATTATCTATATATTGACTAAAAAAATAACCTAACATGACCCAAATGCAAAACTCAATTTAACCAAAAACACTTGTGTAACTCTTTATTTGCAGGTTGATGTGCCAACCTGACTCACAATGAGTTCAACCCAGGTGAACCGAGTTCTAAGTGAACCGAGTCAAAAATCAATCCATATTAAAATTTATAAAAAAATTTAACCCAACCCGGTCCGAACCCGTGGTGGGCCGGTTGACTCACGGGTTCCGACCCACTTTGAAAGTTCTAGCTTCCTCATTGTATATTCGTTTCCTAAACCATAAAGTCGCCAGTAGCGTGACTTGTCCTACGCCATAAGGTGCTTTTCGCTAGTTCCAAACTTCTCCAACGCAAGCTATATGATGTGTCCAATGAGTCTATCTTTTTAAAGAACATTAGCTATAGATCCACTGTTTGTAATCAGAACTAATGAAAGTTAGACACAGTTGAACAAAGTTGATTATGCGACACACTAAATTTCCTAGGGAAATTAACCATTTGCTGCTTCATGCACAGCTTCAACTTATTAGGTGGTCTCAGACTCAGCTTCATGCACCACTGGTCTGCAGTTCATGCATACCTCTAACCCCTGTTACCTTTCTTGCCAAGTGAACAAAAGAACACAAGACTCACATAACAAACCAAATACAACCTCCTATCTATCCTTTCCCATTATTGAAAGGGCGATCCGTAATGGAGAATTTATTCTTCCTTCTCGATACTATCTCTGATGCCCAAGCTTTGCCAGTTTCAGTCTGGAACTTCCCTGCACAAGGGTAAAGTTTTCCCAACACATTATCTAACCATAAAAAGCAGAAATGGATACTTCGTAAACAAGTGAAAAATCCATCCAACGTCCTCCAATCCAAGATCAACTCCTTACCAAGTGAACAAAAATATGCAGCATATCAAAGTCATGGGATAAACTCACAAATCAAGTAAGCGATTTAGAAATGTCGATTTTGAGATGTTATATATGACATTCAATATCATGTTAGCAAGCAGTTACTGCTGAGGCTTAACATCATTGTTCCACACACAAAAAGGAGCAGGTAAGAGAAAATCATAAATGTGGGATTTCTTCTTATTCACAAATACCAAAATATCTAGCCTCATTCATTCAATTTCTGAATACAAAGTAATAAACCACACTTTGAAAAAATTCATACCAGCAGTTGACCGGAAGAATTCTTCCAAATCTTTTCCCTGCTCTGCAAAAAGTCAAGGAAGAAAATTTCAGAAGATCTAAACCATGAGGGTTATAACACTGAAAGAAATAACCAAAACACCCCTTCATTTCAATGTTTACTAATATAAAGTTTTAACTCTAAATGCAACATGTACTAGAATTAAAAACTAGTAGGAAGCAACCTGTATAATTCCCGACAATATCATTACAACTGAGAAGTCAATCCATCATATAAGTACATAGTAAAGGATATTCTATTCAATCTAACGGAAGAAGAAACATATAAGGCTATTATTTTTTAAATTCTATGAACAAGGACCAACATTGCATAAAATTAATGATTAGAAACATTTGTATAAAAAATATATGAATGCGCAGTTAAATAGTTGTTGGCCCTCATCATTCTTATTTTAATATAACATATCATTAATGATATCCTATAGACAACAAATTCTGAAAAATTCTAGCCAAAATATTAGATATAGTTGCTCATTTGTTGGCGAGCATGATAAAACTCATAAGTATACGTGCCTCTCCAACAAGCTTGTCTTAATTATTGAGGTGATCCACTCAGTCCAGGAAAACCATGTGCCCAAAACTCAACATCATTTCACTTAAACAAATTCCTTGAACATATATAGATTACTCTGTAGATATTTATTATAAGAATTGCCAAACTATCCAGATGATTTAAAAAGGCCTGAATATAATCATCACAAAGTGAAAAGATGTGAAGAAAAATAAAATTCAAAAAATTGTCTCACCATCTTCGTATTCCAAAGCTTGGAGTATCATCTCAACCTGTATAGAACAGAATTTAGAGAATCAGGATAACTAGTTGTGAATTTGGCGAGACCCAAAGGCATTCAGACAAAAAAGTGACAATAATTTTAAATAAATTAAAATCATCTGCCTGACAATAAATCCAATAGAGGAACAGCATTACACATATTATACCATCTTTCCCCATTCAATGAACATAATTCATGAATCACAATATCTCATTAAAATGAATAAAAAAGTAATCCTAAGCAAAGCTCACTTGGATGGGACATGGCAAGTTCTCAGGATAAGTTCAATACCCCCCCAAATGGAACAGCCCTTTCCCATTCCCCCAATTTCTCTCTTCACTCTATATATACCCCTCATGAGGACCTCTTGATCATATACGCACCAAATTACACACAAGTCAAAAGTTATAACCTATGTCTCACTGAAAGACACTAGCAAAACAGCCACCAACCTTGTCAAGGTCCTTGACGAATTTAGCTTCTAGAGAAGTATTTGATTCATACTCCATCCACAACTCAGTTATTTCCGTCGCTTCAATATGAAAATTCAATTAAAAACCAAGGGGTGTGAGTTTTCTCCATCCTCACATTAACAAAGTCATGTACAGACTACAGACTGAAAAATACCTGCAGATCCTCCTCCAAGTACTTTACACATATGATCTAATGCTGTTTGTTCGAGATGACTCTTTTCTTGTTTAGACACCCCATCCATTGGCGTTATGTCTCCAACAATTGCTGTTAAACAAAGCACCAAAGTGAACAAATGAAACTGCAGACCTGAGCTCTGAAGAGAAGGCATGAGAAATATAATATTATTGTAAAACACTTATATTAAAGCTTCTAATAACTTGAAAACCCAAATTATGCCTCCGTAGTAAACTCGATGTAGGGGTTATGAAAGCATTGTGAATTTGCATGCATCAACTAACACTAAGTAAAACGGATTTACAAAGGTGGACTTCTAGTGGTTTTGGCATTTATCAAGTTCTCATGGAGTGAAACATGGAAACAGTAAAATAGAGGGCAGAAATGCATGCGCATGAATGTATATTAGTTTCTAAATCACTAATCGCTTGGCATCATAACATAACTTGTTGCAGTTAGGATTTCCATCTAGAACACACTATATATTGTGTAACGAATCTATTTCAAAATTCAAACCTAAACTTTCCCTTGTATTCCACTCAATCTCGTCTACTGTTTCAAGTTTATTTACATTTCTAGCAGAAGTTAGCCTAAATTGTCCACAATATTATATCATTATTCGTAAACAATACTTAAGGCATGCAGAACCACTATAACCAGGCACAGACAATTATGTGAAAGCAAGTGGCAGATTAGCATACCTTCTGCAATGTCATGAACAATAGCCAATTTAATGCACCTGAAATAAACAAACACAAACAAATTTCAGAAAACCTACCTCCCTTCATATTCTTTCCAAGTTTATTACAAAAATAAAGTCATTAAGAATCGTATAATCATCTAAGGTAAAAGGAACGTGAATTTACTTGTTTCGGTCAAAACCGGAAACATCTGGTGCAATTAACGCCATCAAGCCCATTCGATACATGTGATCAGCAATAGATTCTGGATTCTTAACATCTTTTCGTAACCACCCTGTTCTCTTTGTTGTCTGTTTCACATACCACACAGAACTCAAACAAGTTAAGCACTACAAATTAAAAGCAGGCAAAGCACAAAATACGAAACGAAACGGAACAAGTGAAATCTAGCTTTTATTGAAGTCACTTAAAGTCAAACAATACAAACAAATTTCATTCTGAAATTAATCTAAGGTTAACTAGTTCTGACAGTTTTAGTAAGCGAAATTAATCGGCGGTTATCTGGATAATTTCTCCGGTACTTCTGAAAAACGAAGTACTACATTACAAAATAGAAAGCTCGTTAGAAATAAGCACCTTGAGGCGTTGACAGATGGAGAGGAAGTCAATGACGGAGGAAGCAGAAGGAGTGTCATTGCGAACCGCATCGTCGGAAGGTGAAGCGGCCATGTGACAAACCCTAGTGCAAGAAGATGCAGATTTGAACTTAAAGAAGGCAGTAGAAAGAAAAGGAACGGGGGCGCGGGAAATAAGAGGGAATCGCATTCCACTTTCGCTAACTAATTCCTTTCGTTCGATTCGCAACTCTCCAGATTTTCTGTAAAGTAGTAGCGATTTGTACAAGTTAGATGGAAGGATACATGATGAACTGCGAAGAGAATTATCACGGATAAAATTTGGATTAAATATCTTTTAGTTACTTTGTCACGTGAGAATTGAAATTATTTCTTTTATAACTTTTAAATTAATTTAATTTCTTAACTTTAAAATTAAATTTATTTGTCATTTTATATATGTTTATTGTATTATTTTATTTTATTTACATCATTCAGATAAAAAAACGTTAAATTAATTTAACAAAAATTAATTTAAAAAAAATAAATTATGCATAAAGATAAAAGATTAAATTAGTGTAAAGATTTTAATAAAAATTAAATTAAATTTTCATTAAAAATTAAAAAATAAAAACATATTTAATTCTAATTAATTTTATAATAAATTTTAAATTAATTTTGAACATAATATATGCCGAATTATTTCAAATTGTGTATAGACTATATTATTAAAAATATCTAAAATATTTAGATAATTCAAAGTTTATATAATGTTTTTCGTTGAAAACATAGTTTAGTTGATAACTCATCTTCATTTATTTATATTTTTTTATAATATCTTAGTTTATGGTGTGAACTGCAATTTTTATTTTTATTTGAGATTTGATTTATAATTTATTTTTTTATATTATAATGAAATTTTATATAATAATAAATGATGGATGAATTTTGAAATATGCAAAAGATGTTAAATTTGGTGGTGATGGTTTACTTCACCTACCTTGTGAATCTCTGATATTTGGGTGAGCTCTGTCCTCAATTTGGTTACTTAATCCAACCATATAAACAATACTCTAACAAAACCTAAATGTAATATATTTTAAATATAACTGTAGGAAAACAATATACTTATTATTTTATAGGCTCTCTCTCACTTCTATTTATTATTTTTATTCGATCAAACATTCACACTCACATCAAACTAACTTTTAATTGTGTGTTATTCCATTCAACCTCGATCACGATTCACAATTGATATATATTAACAACAAATTTTAAACATATTCTTAGAGTACTAAGAATTTTTTTCCTTTTAATTTTAGGCAATATTCTAAATCTTCTCTACCTTCTTTTTCTTCTTTTCAAACATAACAACTTATTTAAACATCTTTATAAAGAATCTACTTAATCACTAACATAATTTTATCAACACGAAAGATCTATTGACTTTGATAGATTTGTCGTGCAAGAAGATAGGAGAGCGAGGAAACATTATGTTCACTTCCACTTATTGGTAGAGATTGGCGATGACAGATGTGCAGAATTTCACCATTCACTTATCCACCCTTCAAGGAGAATATTTGAAGGTGTAGATTTTTATTTTACACAATTACCCTATATGTTGGGATATTTCATGGTGGAGGAATTAATTAGGAGAAAAAAATAATAATTATGAGAAGGATAATGATATTTAACCCTTTTTTTTACTCACTTTTAACTTAGCACTTTGATCACTCTTCACTTATCTATTTTGATTTTTTGTAAGTGATGTGATATGATGATCTAAGGATGATGAGAAGGATGGGTTAAAAGTGAGTCGAAAAAAGTGGGTCAAAATATCATTATCATTACGAGAGAGAAGGATGCAAGCATGATTATGGAATAAGAAGGATTTTGGAGAGAGAAAGAAACTAAACGTTTATTTTTAACATTATTTTAATTTTTTATATATAAAAGTTACTCACTTACTCCAAAAATTTTCATTTAAAATTATAACAATTTATAATAATATTAATAATTAATAATGATAATAATAATAAATTGATATTAATATTAATAGTAATAATATTTTAATTTTAACTATAAGAACAAAATTGTAATCTTACATCTATTAAAATTTTATTTTATATCTATCACATCATTCAAATCACTTACAAATTCTTACATCGATTTACTCACCTTCACTCTCAAATTTCTTAAAAAACACACACACACACAATTCACTCTCTAAACCACTACAACTCTTCATTTTCCTCTCTCCCAAACCTATCTTCTAAAGTGAACAAAGCCTAAAATTAAATTTATTAGTGAATTTTATTAATAAATTTTATATTTTAATTACTTATACAAAGTTTTATGGTTAAATTTGTTGACAAAATACATCACTTGATTAAAATTTTAAGTACAAATGGATTTTTTGTCGATAACAATTATATCGGTAAAATTCATTGATAGATTAATAGTTTTATTGTTGTTTTTTCATCGATGATATATAGGTGTCAAAAATTTTGCTTTAGACATGATTAAATATGTTTATAATGATTTTTTTTTAATTTGTTAAATACTTAAATTTTTGAAAATTATTTGACAATTCATTTGTAATTTTATTTTTTGAAAATCTACTAATAAATTTGTCAATTAAATTAGACGTCAAATTTCCAACAAAATCCTATGAAGTATTTTTATACATTAATATGAGAGAGGTGAGAAGAGAAAGGAAATAAAAAGGATATAATGACAAGGTGATAGAGACAACAATGATAACAAGTAGTAGTGGTGGAATGACGAATAACAACAACAAAAGGTGTTAGTGGTGGAGGAGGAAAATAAGGAGGAAAATGAGGAGGAGAAAAATAAGAAGATGAAAAACGAGTAAGAGGAGAAAAATGAGAAGGAACTATACTGTAATACTTATTAACGATTTTTACTCATAGTCAAAATTTATTAGTATATACGGATGATTTTTTATCGAGGAATAATTATTAAATGATTTTTTTTCAATAATTACAAATAAATAATTATTGATGAACGTGTGGTCATTGATAATTACCGATAAATTTGTATATTTATAAATAAAATTTATTGATAAGTGTTTTACAAAAAAAATTTCACTAATTTTAATTTACCTTAGTAGTTTTGTAATTATTGATGAATTTTGTCCATCGTTAATTTTTATTTTCTTCAATGATTGTTTTTTTTTACTAGATATGCTCAACAATACTAAACATGAATATATAAGTGGGTAAAAAAAAAAAAACAACTTTTTAGAGTGTATTTGGGCTATTTAAATTATAATTCCCTAAACTTGTATAAATAATGCAGATTCCAAGTCAAATGCTTATAACTTGACCTCAGAGACAACTTTGTTTTATTTACGAAGAAGTGTTAAAAAGGATTAGTGTATAAGTTAAGAAACTCCCACGTTAAAAATCAAATAATGTATGAAAGAAATAAGTTCGTGTGTAGATTGTTCATTACCCAACCATCATCATGGCTTGATAGAGGGTGACCATTGGAGTGAGGCTATTTAATTGCTTCACAAATAGGTAAGTCTATGCTTTGCACATTAAGAAGCGTGCTAAGATTATATATGTTTGGTCAGTGTTTAAAGTTTAAAATGTGGAAAAGAAAAAAATATTTAAAATAAATTTAACTTTGACACTAAACTAAATATCAACAATTATGTCTAACTGGATTTGTATCAAATTAGTAAAAGTAATTTTGACGAGAATCTAAGGGCAACAAAATCTCGTTTATTTTCATAGACCCAATGGTACTAAGAAAATAAAATAATGCTTAGTTATTTTTAATCAAACCTCATCTTCTCGTCAAATTATTTTACATTAAATGAAAATAAAATAACATAAAAACACCTTAGACAATTCCTTTCATTTCATGTTTATACAATAAACTTATCTTATGCATAAATTTTCATAAGCATTAAGAGCCTGTTTAACTCTTACTAGGTATATATTATTTCGATATTTTTTTCATTTTAAATACAATATTCTGAAAATCTCTCATTTTGTTTATTTTGTTTCCGGATTTAAAGATAAGTGTAACAAATATTGAAAATATATTTTTATGTTTTTACTATTTTATATTCATTTGAAATTAAGAATAAAAATAAAATTAAATAAGTTGGAATCTTTATATTTACTTGCAAAATTGAAAATAAGAACGTAAAATATTTTCTCAACCAAACAGGCTTTAACTAGTTATTTTTTTAATTGAAAAAAAAATAAAGTAAAATATTTTATTACTAAAGATAGCTAATAGTAATTCATTAAGACTTATTATGGCTATAAACAAACCAAAAACTCTTTTAATTGTGACAGCCTAATATACTTAAATATAAATAGGGAATTTTATTGAAATATGTTAAAATCATATTCTATTGCCTTATTCAGATGTATACGTCTTTAACTTGTATAAAAGCTTGATCCTATTGAACCTTGTAGATATAAGCTACTAGTCTGCCACATAAAGTTAATATAGTTAACAAGATTAAGAATATTCGGTAAAATTTAATATTAAAATATTTTGTATGTGAAGAATAAGGACTTCCTTTTATAAGTGTCTTAAATCATTTAAACAGTGGTTAATTTTTTTTCTAAATTCTAATTTATTTATGTATTTAATGTGGGTATGAGATGTAAGTAGGATAGTTTAAGACTTTACTAGAAAATAATGGTTGTCTTGGATTTGATGGGGTAAGAATAATAATTACGGATGGTGTACATACTAAAAACAAAGTGTGGTTTGTAGCATAAATAATTTAAAAATAGAAGAATAGTGAACTTATTTCTTATACCACATTTACCTCAACTCTTCCTCTCTTAAGACTCGTGGAAAGTATAAATTAAGAGAAATTAACTTCATTCTTATATTTCAACTTAAACTTTCAAGCAATAAATTAAGAGTGTATTTGAGGGATATATACTGAAATTAGTTAACTTGACACTTTAATCTTATATTTTGAATTGATGAATTTTAGCATAGTTTAATAGGGGTGATTTCTTGTGCAAATTTCATTTCTCTTCTATCAATTGAGAGATATAATATTGTAGTTTTTATTTGAGTATTAGAATATTAAGTGAGTAAATGGATTTGGTTAAACTTCTAATGTTATATTGTAAATTGATGAATATTTAGTATGATTAGAGAATGGTGATTTTTTTTCTAAGTTCTATTTCTTGTAACAAACTTACAAATTTTAGTGTGTATAAATGCACATTAATATAAATAAAATAATCTAATATTGTAGTTAAGATCATCACAAAAGTAGCTAAAGGTTCAAAGTTTTTCAAAAGACTTTGTCTAATCTAGATACATTCAATCTCAAAAAGTATAAAACACTATTCCTAAGTCAGCTCCCTATACACACTATATATGACCATCACACGAATAAGAGAAACAAAATATACAAAATGCGTGATTTAAATATCAAAAAATAATCTATAATCGAAAGATATCATAATTTTCACCAAAATCTTAAATTTAAAGTCGCTTAACTAAAGTTCAAGCATCAAACTACAAAGAAAATTTTAGACTCTAAACTCTTGTTTATGAAAAACTAGTTATATTTGATAGACTTGCGAGACTTTGCACCTGTCATGCCTGCGATCAAATCCTACATTGATATTTCAACACTTATGACCAATGTCTCAAACAAAGCCATGACAAGGTTAACCCCACTAGCTCCCTATACCATATTGTATGTCATGTGAAGCCTCTCTCGACTCATATTACCTAGATGTCCTACTATATGTGAGTTAGACACTAATTGAGTCAGGATGGTGTCACATCACAAGTCTCCTTCAATATATTTGACTTCATCGTAAATTAGTATTTCCCATGGAAATGACTAATGTAACAACCATAACACACTAGACTCTAAAAAATAATCTTACATTCAAGAGATATAATTGAGTTTGTAATATGACTCTATAATAGATACTCTATTTATAGTTTAGCTTTTTATTAAAAAAATATTTATTTTCTTGGTATCACAAGTTATACAGATAATTGTACAAAGATTTAGATGTACAAAAAATTAAATTTTGTACAAATTTAAATGTATAAATTTTAATTGCACAAAATTTATTTTTATTCTGGAAATTAAGACTTTGTGAACACTTCATATTTCTCTCATTCCTATACTCAATTTACAACATTTACCCACACATACAACATTCTAATAACCAACCCAATATTGCCTCTTTCATTATTATGACTTCAAATTTGATTATTCCGTCTCTATTCTTACAAGCACAAAGAATAAATACTTGAGTCATGTTTCCAAATAACTCATCAATCCAACATGTTTCAAATCATATATTTTAACATTAAATTTTCTAAACCACTCTGATACACAGAAAATCCACAATTTTACATAATTAAAAGTTTCAATCAACCATATTTTTCAGAATAATTTCTTATCTTTCTCATATTTAAGTCAACATGCAACTACAATATTTGTACCCTATGTTTAAATTCAACAATATGACTTTAAAATTTGAAAGAAATTTAGCTTCTCTTACCTAAATGAGAGTATTCACTGGATTTTTGTGTTGATCATCGTCAATTTCATCCAAACTATCGAAACAAAAACAATCTTCCGAAAGGTTGGTGTTCCGACACTCATAACCAATGTCCCCAACCAAGTCATGATAGGGTTAATCACACCAACTCCCTGAGTATGATACTTTTTCATATCATATCATCTGTCATGTGAAGCTTCATTCGATTCTCACCGCCTATATATATTTCTCTATGTGAATTAGATACAAGTAGAGTTAAGAGGATAGTCTAACCCCACCAAAGTTCATTCAATACATTGTGACTCCACAAGCAATAATATTTTCCCATGAAAATAACTATTGGGACTCAGCCACACAACAATACTTCAACCAATGATTTAAGATTATTCATGTTTAAGTCTCACAATATCATTTTCACACTTATACTATAAAACTTTAGTAGATTTCGCTTCATTTAGAATTCTATAATATTTTTCATTTCGTTTAGTTTTCATTTCGATTTATAAGATTTTTCATTTTAAAAAAGGAGTTTTTATGTCACGTTGTAGAGGACCTCGTTTCAAAAAAATACGTCGTCTAGGATATTTACCAGAACTTACTAGTAAAAGGCCAAATGTGAAAAACGAATTTTAGAAATTAATTGTGCAGGTCATCATTCAAGTCAAAATTTCATCTCACTCACTACAATTTTCATATATTATTTATACCTCTTCCATATTTTGAACATAATTTTGTCCAATAAATTCACATCATGAAACAAATCATGCAGTTCATCGTATATATATATATATATATA
>Ga0214543_1000860_pt1 | contig 55608 bp, 65 predicted proteins | sample CNSS2metaG_FD_160094 | JGI IMG/M metagenome (GOLD analysis project Ga0214543, IMG submission 160094) | Root nodule microbial communities from cowpea collected in UCLA plant growth center, Los Angeles, California, USA - CNSS2 | ecosystem: Host-associated > Plants > Roots > Nodule | place: USA... | reverse complement strand
ACTCCCCAATATCCAGACTTGTCGTCCACAAATGGATAGCGGATGGGGTGGCGTCACATATCTCGAAATCCATGAGCGCGGAAGCGATTGTTCGAAACAAGCTAGCAGCTTCAATCTTCGCCTCTATAGGCGATGCGTGGATCGGCAGCGGGTACCACATGTTTCTGTCGATGGGCAACTCTGCGGCGGTCGCGCTTGCCAACGCAGCGCGCGAACGCAGGATAATGGTCACCGAACCTGCAGTCTCTCTGTCAAGCGGAAATGATCAAAGCGGCATTCGTCTTTGCTTGGGTGGGCCCACCCGCGACGAACTCAGCACGGCACTAAAGGAGATCGCCGTCCTGCATGTTCGACTGCGACAGGGGACGAAGGCGTCGGCAGAAGGCCTCGGGGAGAGCATAAATGCTTAGGTGCACGAAACCGTGGTCTCAATTGAGTGCAGTAACGGCCCGCATTTGAATTGCAGCCCAGCCAAGCTGATGGCGATGCTACAGGCGCGCCGTCTTTATAGGTTGAGTGAATGGCTGCAAAAAAATGGCGACAGGGGAGCCATACCTGGTCGACTCAACGACGATGAGCCGGCCAGAGATGTTGGGCAGTATAAGGATCAAACCGCGGACACCAAAATCAATGCCGATTTGCTCAGGCTTCGGCGATACCAGCAAGTTCTCGAGGCGAATAGAGCGCTGGGGTTGCCTTTTCCAGAGGGCGCGCGTCCACTCGCCGGGGAGGGCGCTTGGCAGTCTTCGTGGCCGCAGGAGTTTCCCTCGACACCGGCAACCCCGAGCGCTGGCGCTTGGGCCTGTTTGGGGAGCAGATGCAAGAACCTGCGTCACCATCGTCTGCAAGGCGTCCGTCCTCAGATATTTACGGCGGTCTTGAGCCGATGATTAATTTGCCTCCGCCCACGCCGTATGAATTGCGTGACGATGCTCATTATGCGCCGGCGCCCGACTTCGCCAGACCGCCGTCGCTCGTCGGGCCATCGGGACCGCTCAGGAGATTCCGGATATCGCACCTATCATTGGCGAGAATTGGCGCCACGGCTTCCAACCGGCCTCGGATGTCGTGATCGACGTACTGGAAAACATCAATCTACTGCCAAACCAGTTCGGTCCAAGACAGGTCGATATCAACCGTGAGCGTTACTCGATAACCTTGGGACCGGGAGGCCGCAGGGACGTTCGTCTCATCCATCATCCGCGCGCGGGGCCGATGAATGAAGCTAGGCCATCCCGTCAGCCCGTAGTGGACCTTGGATTTCTTATTCGCGGGGGATGGCAGCACCGCGAACGCTGGCTCCCGACTTACCTTGTCCGTGCACTAGAGGCGGAGCACCTCCGGGCGCTCGACGTATATCAACATCCGCGACGTGCCTTATAGGGCCGAGTTGCTGCAAGAGGACGGTCGCTCACGGGTTCGTATTTATCCTGAGACTGGCTGAAGAATACGCTTGGGCTGCAACCTCGGTGGTCAGCGGAGCGCCGCGCCGCGGACAAGCGTTTTACCACCCAGCCAGTGTCACAGGCCTGCTCGCACCAGGGGCGCTTACAGGAACTGACCCTGCGCAATGATACTGCATGAGCGTTTGGATAAAATGAAAGTGGCGAACGGAAATTCAACTTATAGATTCCGTCCATGAGAGCTGCTCCCCAGTGGAAGAGTGACCCTTTCGCCGGGGAGCAGCAACCTCATGGTCGGAACGCATTAGACATACACTTATCTTGCGCGAAGGCCGCGCCGATCGGATTACGCGGTAGCGTGCATTTTCCTGTATAGCATGCCGTCACACCATACGTGTTCAACGCGTCCCCACTCGCAGGCTGCGGCTGCACTCGGGAAGAAGCCACGCCCATGGTAATTGGCACTTGTGTTGCAAAGCAACGGAATGCCCGTGAGCCTTTCATATTCGACGAGCACCTCGGCGACCTTATGCTGAGAGTTCCTGGGAATGGTTTGCAGCCGCGCAGATCCGTCAAGATGTACAACAGCAGGAACTTTGTCCTGCCACGCCATCTTCGTCTGGTGATCGAACAACATGTATGGGTCGGGCGTTCCTGGACTAAATATATCCGGCGCACGGTCTTCCAGGCATATCGGCGCAACTGGCCGGAAGTGTTCGCGGAATTTGATTTCGTTGAGATGATCTTTCATTTCCGGCGAGGTCGCAGCTGCCAGAATGCTTCTTCCTCCCAATGCCCTTGGTCCAAGCTCACTGCGTCCGGAAAGGAAAACCACGGGTTTGTTGCTGGCGAGGATCGCCGCAAGTTCCGAGACGCTGCACGGGCTAGCGTGCCATCCGGCCGGTACATCGCCTGCTTGCAGGCTCGGGCCGTTGTAGACTGACCAGTCTAATGGCACGAACCCTTGCTGTGCTACTATTTCACAGCAAGCTGCACCGATCGCCGAGCCGCTGTCATTAGGAAAGGGCGGTACCCAAACCGAATCGAACAGGCCTGTCTCGCGCAGCGCACTGTTCCATTTGATATTCAGTCCACAGCCGCCAGCTATGCACAGATTGCGTGCTCCCGGAAGCCGATGGTGCTGCCAGGCGTTCGCCATTTCGTTGACGAGGAGACGTTCGAGGAAAAAATGAGACGATGCAAGCACATCTTCGGGCGCCTCTGCGCCCAATTGGAGTGCGCTGGCAGCGAAAAAATCGTGCACGGCCGCAAGTGAGGATTCCGAGTTGTTGATATTTGCGCGGAAGGTGCTGGCAAGCGCCGTATCGCCGGCAAAGTGTTCTTCGTAGAGCTTCTGAAACACAGCAACGATGCGTTCGTTAACTGATCCCAGTGCGATAAAGGCCATCAGCTTGCCGGCAACGCCGAGGTCCCAACCCCCGCGGCTCGTCTGCTTGTAGGGGCCAAAGTAATGGCCTGCGGCAGCGTAGGCCTGACCTGTCACCGGGAACAAAGATTTGACGAAGCGGGCTCGCTTGTCTTCCACATGGTAGAGCCGCGGAAATATGCAGCCGTCCCACACCAAGCAAAGCGCAGGTTCTCCGGACTTGGCAAAGGGGCTGGTGCAGTATGCAGAGGCCACATGGCTCGTCACATGCGGATAACTTCTGTAGTTAAAAGCCCGATCACCAAGTGTGAGGCCGGATCCGCCGACCCAATCGAGAAGTCCCTCGGCATGGCGCTCAACGTAGGGCGCGCCTCTGAGGATAAGAGGAGTCGCCCCACTGAGGACCTGGAACTGCGACTCGACCTCACCGTCCCAGCCGTCGATAACAAACTGATCAACATCTCGTGCATTGAGCCCGTTTTCCGCCAAAGCGGCCACAACAGCATCGAGATTATCGATTTCTTGATATCGCGGATTGTTATTCCGCTTCTCCTGCTCAATGCAGAAGACGAGCCGTCCATCCTCGACAAGAGCGATAGCCCCGTCATGGGTCAACTTTATTCCACAGACGCGCATAGTGTCTCGATCTAAACTAGGTAGTCGATTTCCGAAAACGGGAAAGCAAGCAGTCTTCGTTGGCCGACGCGCCGCGGCAATAAAGCTGCTCCACCTCGATCAACGTTTCGTTCAGCATCGCGATGATGGTCTCGGCACCAGCCACATGCCCCCAGCGCCGGCAATTTGCATCGAGCGCGGATCCAAAAACCATGTGCCCACTCGGCGCCAGCATGCTCACCAGGTTCTGAACGGCGGTGCGCATCGCGACTACATCCTCCAGGTAATAAAGAACTTCGGCCACGACGATCAGATCGAATAGCTGCTGAGTCGAGAACTGTTGAACGTCAGCGACTATCCAGCTGATGTGAGATGATTCCTTAATCCGTTCCCTCGTTCGAGCAATCGCTTGGGGCACAACATCAATCACAGTAAGCTGCTTGCAATGAGGCGCCAGTTTTTCCGTGAATGCGCCGCCCGCGCACCCGACTTCGAGTGCGTTGCTGATAGGGCCTTCGGAAAGCGACAACCGAAGCATCTGCGAATGCCGCTCCTGCTCGAAAGCATTGCCGTCGAGCCGCCACGGGTCCTCCGCCGACAGCTCACGGTGCAATAATTGATAGTTGTTGACCTGCGTCAAATTCGCCTCCGAGACGCCGTGCACGGATCTGCAAAGACTCTATGCACATGGGTGGGCAGAGCGAGGCGCGAATCCGGAGGCGTGAAATGCACGCGAATCCCCGAGAGAGCGGTCGCCGGCAATGATGGCTGCGTCAATGCTGCTACTTGTAGGCCCACTTGAGTTCGCTCAAAAGTCATACCTTTCTAATGCAGCATCAAGTAAAATTGGTAAAATCGATTATTTGGATGCCAAGCATCGAGGTTGTGGAAGTTCCGCCAGGTGCACCGGTCACTCCAAGGGTGAGGCGTTGCGCGTTGCTCGGCTTGATCGCATTCGTCTGGGGTGAAGAGTTGGAGTAGTCGCACGATTGTTGTCCAGAGGCCTTCGATGGGCCGTTCGGCAGCGTTGCACCGACGCTTTCGATCCATTTCATTGGCCCTTTGTGGCTGGAGAGATTGATGGGGTGGACGCCCCCTCACGGCATCCCTGTGCCAAAGTGGTGTCGATTGATCTTCACTTGAAGGGAGGCGTCCATGTCGAAAGTTCACAATTGGGTTGGATCTGGCGAGAAACGTGTTCCAGGTGCATGTGGCGGATGCGTCAGGACACATGATCTTCCGCAAGCAACTGCGCTGCGGTCAGGTGCTCAATTTCCTTGCCGCGCAGCGGCTTGTACAGTGCCATGGAGGTCTGCGCCACCAGTCATTACTGGGGGCGCGAGATCGCGAAGCTCGGACATGAAGTCCGGCTGATAGCGCCAAGCTACGTCAAGCCTCGTGAAGTGGCAGAAGAACGATGCCGCCGATGCGGAAGCGACCTGCGAAGCTGCGCAGCGGCCGACACATGCTGACGTAAGTCTCGAACGAAAGGCGGTTGATGGGCCTGTCGATCGTGCCGCGCAAGCCCTGCGAACAGGATATACAGCTTAGCTGACCATGACCTGACGCACGGATGCAGCGCATCTGTCCGCACTCCCACGCGACGGCAGGAAGGTCCCTACTTCCCGAGCTTCGTGGAGCCGCGCAGTATGGCCGATAAGGCGCTTACGGCTTTCATCCAGGAGGCTTATGTTCAGAGCATCTCGACACGCTCGGTCGATGACCTGAGCCAGTTAGCCGCCTTTGCGAGGAGATCGACGGAATGGTCAAGGGTTCCTTCGAGAGGCCGGTCGAGCGTAACTGGCCATCTGTGGAACTCAGATGGCCACCGCGATGTGCTGCGCATCAAGGTCGGCACCACGTCAGAGGCCGAGCCGATCTGACGGAGTTCCTGGGCAAGCTGACCCGCCGCGGCGTGAGAGGCGTGAAGCTCGTCGTTTTCCCATGCGCACGGGGGCCTGAAGGCTGCCGTCACCAAGGTTCTCAGCGCTACCTGCCAGCGATGCCGGGTCCACTTTATGAACAACGTGCTGGCCCATGCCGGCAAGAACGGTCGCCGTGTCGTTTCCGCCTGCAATCGCCACCGCCTTCGCCCAAGACACGCCCGAGGCACGAGTTCCGGATAGGCGACGCGTGTCGCCACGCACTAAGCTGAGGAGAACAGTCAGCGTGTCCTCTTCCCAGGTGGTAATAGAAGCCGCGCCAGTGTTCGACGTCATCGCAGACTCAGACCCAGACAAAATAACCGAGGCTCAGGTGTCTGAGCAACGCCAATCCCGTTGACCCGGCGATTTCAAGCTCTGCGAGCAGCCGTTTCCTCTCTCAGGCGCCATTTCTCTACATCATCAACGATACCCCAACTTGATACGCATTCATCCATGGCGTGGATCGTTGCCATCCAAATAAACAGTTATCGCAATCTTCTGAACGGCGATAGAGAAAGTTGACGTCAACTGAAAGACAGAAGGCGAAATTCTTTCGCGAGCGCTTTTTAGACTAGAGGTGGTCTGATGCCGGGAACTCGGCGACTCGTGCTCGGGCCCGATCCCGATATGAATGACGAGCGGAGCTACCGGATCAATTCCCCGAAGCCCTGGAACTACACGATTGGACTTGGCGGAGGATCGAACTGTTGCTTCTCCCAGACGCCGCGACTGCATCTGCTGTGGCTGTCGGAGCAACTGAAGCAGGCAACAGCGTCCGAGGGCCGCAAGGGCTTGCTTAAGACCATGGCACGAACCGTGCTCGGCAAAAACCGCTATGAGGCTCTCAAGAGCAGGATTAGGAAGTCGGCCTGACGACATATGCAGATTGGTTCTCGATACTGGAACAACTCAAACGTGGCGGGATCTGCGCCAGTTTGCGCCGTAGCCGGTCTTCCGGGGAGGGGTCCGGAGTATCCTCGGCGCGTCGTCACTGATACTACTCCCGATAGTCGGGAGGGGATTTCGGCAATCAAGTTGGGGGAGGTGACGACAATCCTGGATCTACACCGGCAAGGGCTATCGGTGTCAGCGATCGGCAAACAGATTGGCTACGGATCGCAAGACGGTGAGCAAGTACATCGAGCGGGGGCTAGAGGCTCCGAAACATGGCCAGCGCAAGCGAAACGCAATGGTGGGCGACCGGCTCGCGACCTATCTTCGCGAACGCGTGAAGGCTTGTTCCGTCCTGACAGCACGGCGGCTTTTCCGCGAGATCTAGGGTCTCGGCCGTTTCTGCAGCTATACAGCGCTATCCGGGCTGACAAGGTGACCGGACTCGAAACCGGCGTTCGCAACTACATCACCAGGCCCTTCGCCTTGCCGGAGTTCCTGGCCCGCGTGCGTGCCGCTTTACGCGGGCCACTGGAGCGTCACTGCAACAGGGATTTTCCATTTCGATGTCTGGCGAGTGTGCGCCGCTTGCATCGAGGAAATAAACTCAAGCTCTCTGCGAGTTCACTCTTCTGATGGCCTTTCTCGAAAATCAGTGTCCTCTCGCATGAGCAGCTTCTGGGGGTCATGCGCGTCTATGCTTAAGAGCTTCCTTGAACGCAGCAACGATGTCCAAATCCTGCGCCTTCGCCGCAAGCTGGGTCAGCACACTGGCTCAAGCGCGCAGTATAATCGCACAGGGCGGGGTGTGGACCATGTTTTCGACAGCGTCGTGAAGTTGAAGAGCTGAGGGCGCGCAGTCATTGACAACGCGCCTTCTCGAATTTCCCCTTGATTCGCATCTTCGCCAGCTCGCTAAGGGGCAGGTGGATCTGCATCGCCTCCTTTCGTCATATGGAGGGACCATTTCAATCAAACGCATCTTCGCGGTGCTCGCGGCGCGCTCCCCTCCACAACCAGTGATCAGAATGCCCCAAGCACTCCATGGGGCGGTCCGGCGCCGAGGTCCGCACGCCAGGATGATACCGCAATGCGGTTGTGTATGCTGGCACGCGATCGTCAGCAAAAAGACGCTTGTAGAGACAATGTCCCCCAGTCCATGTTGAGGAGGGGAGATATTCGACGATCGCACGTGACGATGCCCGGCCGAGGGGCGTTAGAAAGGTACATGGCTGCAGCGCGTTCGCGGGCCACGTTTTCGAGGGTAGGAACATTATGAAGACACCGTGGAAATTTCTTGCTCAATTGGCGTCGCGGCGACGATCGGCAAACGTGCAAGAGAATTTTATTGCGCCTGACACTGATCCCGAAGTGATCGAAAGCGAAACGGAAAACAAGTCGCCACTTCCGTTCGACGAGCCAACGGAAGCTTCTGGCACCCCTGATCACGATTCGGCGGTTGATCACGGGTCGATGTTATCGGACCAGCCGGAAAGCGACCCCAATCCCCCGCAGGAAATGAACCTGTCAGCTGACATTCAAGAGCCTGGAACCCCTGCGCGAAGTGAAACCAATCATTCGGGTGCGGCGGGGAAGACGCTGGGGCCGCAAAGCAAGACAAGCGCAAATTCCCAAAGAAAGCCGGAGATCAGACGTCGAGAACGCTCAAAGAACGCCCGCGCCGAGGCGGTTGCAGAGAGCACTGTCGCCACAAATGAAGCTGAGACCGTGCAAACCTCGTCGTCCGGGGATCCTTTCTTCAACGAAGTGGCAATCATCGACGAGGAAATCAAAGAGCTGCGACGTCTGCTGGCCCAAAAACTTTATCTGCAGAACGCTCAGCTCAAAAAGATGCTTGAGCGTTTCGACGCTTCGTGAGTTCGCGTCAATTGACGCCGGACCGAGAAAATGCTGCAGGACGTTATTCGCGCGAGCTCGGAGGCCTGCTGGAAAGCGGGAACCAGTGGTGTGCCCAGCCGGTGGTGAAGGTGGAGCAATGTCCGTCACGGTCTTCGACGATCTCGAGGAGATCATTGTCGCGCTTGATCAAAAGAGAGGCTCGAGGCGCCATCGTTCAGGATCAACAGCTGAAAATGGCCCAATGTGCGCGGCAGGCGGGCATATCGCCCTCCACGAGCAAGTGTCAGTTGGGCAAACAGCCTTGCGACGCGCTGGTAAAGGACGGAGCAACCATCGCGTCAGGCCTTGTGTCCGCGCGCGCAAGCCAACCAGCTCTCTCCGACGCGGGACGGTCCGCGGATGGCCAGATCGTCGTGCGCATCGATCCAGTCGCCGCCAATCAGGCCTCATGAACAACGCGCGATCCCGGCTGTGTTCGATGCGCAGTGGCCTGATGGCGTAGCCCGGCGAACCTGAGGCGAGCGGCGAGCTTCCGGTTGGGCGCGAAATCCAGTCCCGTTCGAGATTGGCCAAGCATCTCTCGTTCTCCTTAGTGGCGATAGCGGGTCCGCGGATGTTTGTGTGATGGACCGGCTTATGCGACGCCGCTCCAGCTGACGCAGCGGTTCAGTCGAGATGATTGGCGAGGATTGGAACGGACCAGCCGTGGAGTTCGTGCTCCCAAGGCACGAGCGCAGTCGTGTATCGAATTCGACTGGGCGCCACTGTTCCACTGAAGTTGTCGAGTTCCCGACATTCGGGAGGCGAGACACAGCGCCACCGAAGTGATCGTGTTGCTTTGGAACGATTTTCACGCTTGGCACGACACATGCATAGCCATCCACAAACACGCTGCGCCGCCTGGCTGGCGACTCCGAAGCAATGGTGAAGAACTTCCTTGTACCATCAGTTACACATCAGACTCGGCTGGAGCGGAACATGGAAAGACTTTGCAAATCCGGACTTTAAGATGGGTCCGCCAGTCGAAGGCTTCGATCAGTGCTCTTGTAATTTTTCTAGGCAGGATAGTGAAAACAGCACTCGTTACCGGCGGCTCCGGATATTTTGGGGAACTGTTGAGCAAGCAATTGCTTAGACAAGGAACCTACGTTCGCGTGTTCGACCTGAATCCGCCCGGCTTCAGTCATCCTAATCTTGAATTTTTCAAAGGGCACAATTCTCGACCGAAACGCGGTCAGACAAGCACTTTCCGGGATAGACAAGGTGTTCCACAACGTTGCGCAGGTACCGCTGGCCAAGGAAATAGACCTATTCTGGTCCGTTAACAGGGGAGGCACTCAGATCATCGTCGACGAGTCGGTCGCGACGGGGATCGAAAAGTTCGTCTACACGTCCTCGAGCGCTGTTTTCGGTGCGCCGAAATCGAACCCCGTAACAGAAGAAACAGAACCGAACCCGGCGGAAGATTATGGTCGCGCGAAACTCGCAGGAGAAATTATCTGTAAGGAAGCAATGCAGCGTGATGGCCTGGATGTGGCGATTGTGCGCCCTCGCACTGTTCTCGGGTATGGCCGCCAAGGCGTCGTCCAGATTCTCTTTGACTGGGTTGAACGGGGGCTCGATATTCCAGTGCTGGGTGGGGGTAATAACAAATATCAGTTCGTGCACTCGGATGATTTAGCATGGGCATGCATAGCAGCCTCGAATGTAAAGGGGTTTGCCACATAAAATATCGGTGCTGCCGAGTTCGGTACGATGCGTGAACTTCTGCAAGTGGTAATCGATCCTGCCGGAACCGGAAGTCGAATCAAGTCGATCCCGATGGGACCGGCTGCCCTTGCAGCGAATCTGGCAAGCACGCTCGGCCTCTCTCCCTTAGGGCCTTACCATTCGCTGATGTATGGGAGAGCAATGTATTTCGACATCTCAAAAGCGCAAAAGGAACTTGGGTATGCACCGAGATATTCAAATTCCCGAATGATTATCGAAACCTATAATTGATACCAGGCTAATAGGGCTTCTCTCAGCAAAGGCGGAGAGTCACGTCATAAGGCGCCGGTCAAACAGCAGCTCCTGGCATTGCTTCCCTATGCACTGCGGCTGATCCCAAGATGAACGCGGTTCCGATAATCTTGGTTTTTGCTGCGGGCCTGAATTCCTGTATTGGCAATATATTGCTGAAATGGGGCCGGGCCTCACTGCCTGCCAATGCCGGATTTGCCGATACGTTTCTCTCTCCCGGCTTTTTAGGCGGGGTGGCATTTTATGGCATCAACGTTGTACTGTTTGCAAAGGCTCTGGACTCCATGCAGGTGTCAGTCGCTTATCCGAATCTGGCAGGCTCCGGATTCGCGATGCTTATCATTGCGTCACATTATTTTTTTGGAGAACCATTCCACCTGCACAAATGGATCGGTGTCGCCCTCGTCCTGGTGGGCATTATTTTTCTGGCGCGAGGAGGCTAAGTTGGCATTCGATCGAGTGATCGTGGCAACATTGACGCCTTTATGGCCATTGCTCGACGCGGAAGAAAGGCCAGCGGTGGTGTCAGAAGTCGCACGCAGTGTGACCCGTGCCATTGTAATTGCCCCATTTCACATTCGCTTTGCGGTCGAAAGCGTTTCGATCGTCATAGGCCTCTGCATTGTCTTGATTTCAGCGGGTGCAGGCGGTCCCTTGGCACGCACGCTCCGGATAGACAGATTTTATCGTCTCCTGCAAAGATTGCCCGGTTCCGCCGGTTCTGTCATACGCCTTTATCGCTCGATGACGCTGCTTGCATTTTATGATGAGGCGCCGGTAGCCGAAAAGCTGTTGGCTGCACGGCCTGCTCAAAACTCATAGGCTTGAATATGAAAGGCGGTTTTCGTTGAACAGCGAACTGCAACTGGAAGCCGATGCGGTGATAATCGGTTCCGGCGCGGGCGGTGCAAGCGTTGCTGATGTACTTACAGCTGCCGGTTTATATGTGATCATGCTTGAAGAAGGTGGGCATGTTCCCTCATCATCGGCTTCTCCGGTCGCGAGTGAAGCATTCGCGGCAGCCTGGCGCGGCGGAGGATTAACCGCCGCGATCGGCCGCCCCCCTATTGCTTATGCGGAGGGCCGCTGCGTTGGGGGAGGGACAGAAATCAACAGCGCGATTGCCCAGCGCGCCGATAGCGACCTCCTTGATCAATGGCGCAAGCTTTACAAGATCGAGAATTTTACCCCGGACGAACTGTCGCAATATTACGATCGCGCAGAGACAACGGTGAATGCGAGCCTGACCCCCGGTCCACTCGGGCGTCCCACCGACATTTTGCGGCTGGGTGGGGAAGCGCTCGGCTGGAAAGTTTCGGAGCTGAAACGGGGGCAGCGTGACTGCAAAGGCGCCAATCGGTGTTCTTTCATTTGTCCGAACGGCGCCAAGCAGTCGATGGCGGTGACCCTTCTCCCAAAGTCGATGGACCGCGGCATGCGGCTGTTTGCGCGAACGCGTGTGGACAAGATCCGCATCGAGAAAGGACGTGCCACAGTGGTCGTCGCTCAGTTGCGGGACGCCGGCGGACAGGCCGTGCACGTGCGCGTAAAAGCCGGACTTGTGTTTGTCTGCGCGGGAGCCATTCATACACCAGCGCTTTTGCGCCGTTGTGGCCTGCGTAAACGCATTGGCGATACGCTGCGGATTCATCCGACGATCAGAGCGACGGCACTGTTTGATGAACCCGTTGATGCGCACCAGTCGCGCCTTCCGCTGACAGCCGTTACCGAATTCATGCCGGAGCAGCGCATCGGGGGGGCGGTGTTCACGCCCGCGGTCTTTGGCCTCTCGCTTGCGGAAGGCTGGACCAATCGCGGAGAACTGATGCAGGCTTGGCGTTTCTGCGGCTCATATTATGGCATGGTACGACCGCGCGGCGTGGGTTCAGTGAGACCTCTTCCCGGTATTAATGAACCGCTTGTCAGTTTCAAACTCGCGCCTGAGGACTGGACCTCTTTGGGCCAGGTTCTCACCCTCCTCGGACGGGCGATGTTTCCGGCCGGTGCCCGGAAGGTAATCCCAAGTATATCGGGCCACGAGGACTGGACAACCACTGACGGGGTCAATGAATTCTGGAACAAGCCTCTGCCTGAAAAAGCGACCAACCTGATGACCATACATCTGTTTTCCACCTGCCCACCCGGCGAGCACCGGGACGCTTGCGCGGTCGACAGTTACGGACGGGTGCGGGGCGTCGAAAACCTCTTTGTCGCCGATGGCAGCCTCATTCCTGAGGCGCCCGGCGTCAATCCCCAGATGACGATCATGGCTCTGGCATTCCGGGTGGCGGAAGCGGCACTCAGTCATTCCGCTCAAGAACGCGCCCGAACGGCCGCAAGAGAGTAAGTATTATACCAGCGGGCGGCGATCATGACCGATGCGCCCATTCGCGGAGTCCCATGGACATGATTTTCCATGGCTGGTCGACGAGCTTGTTCCAAGCGCGGCAGCATTGATCGACGATGTCGTCGTAGTCCTTAAAGACTCGGTTTGAAAGCCAGTTTTTCGCGCATGAACTCTGATGTTCATTGTAAAGTAAATTCGGCAACCTTCGGCGTTCCCCTGTTGTCATTGGGGTCGGGTAATCTGAAGCGGCTGCGCAGGGCTGGAGACAGAGCTTTAAAAACGACGGTTGAGCAGACTCTGATGCGCGGGTTGAATACCGCATTCCGTGTTCGTCCTGGGCTGCCTCGATCTGCCAGCGGGCGTCGATTTAGTAGTTATCGGCCACACAATTCATACGAGGATTCCCCACCGAAGCTCTGTCTCCGGCACTACGAAGCTGCAGACTGTTGTCAGATTGCAGCTTCTAAATTCAACGACGTCCTTTTCTCAGACGCCACCCGTTGCCCTCATTGCTGGCCCGCCGGATGAACTTCTCGGCCGATTGCCCACAGGAAGGCCGCCATTTCACGGGCGATCGCGGTCGTGACCAATGTCTGACGCTTGCCGCCAGAGACCAGCCGCCGGTAACGTGTGCAAAGACGAAGCTTTGCTTTCCAGGCAATGTCGCGCACCGCCTTTGCCACGCCCTCTTGGCGAATCTGTAGCGGCCGGCTGACGCGGGGCCGATAGCGATAAGTCCAAGCTCCTTCGATCAAAACCCGACGAGCTCTCGCATTACCAGCCTTGGTGATACTGCCTCTTCGGACCGTGTCGCCTGTAGACCGCTCGCTCGGGACTAACCCAAGATAGCCCATCAGTTGTCGCGGCGTTTCGAAACGGCGGATATCGCCTATCTCCGCAACAAACGTGACGGCAGTTATGAAGGCGACACCACGCAGCGCCTGGTAAGCAGCGATGACGGGCGCCATAGACCAAGATGGTATGGCTTGGGCAATATGTTGCTCCAGGCGCTAAGCCGTGTTTCCGCCTCTTCGATCGCCTGCCGGTACTCGTGCAAGACCAGGTATTGGGTTTGATGCGGAAAGATGAGGTTGGCGAGCCAGCGCGCATGCACCTTGGTCCAAGGTCTCAAGCCGGGATAGATACGACCGTGGCGAAGCAGAAACGCCTGAAGATGCCGGCGCTTCTCACGCAAATCCGCCATGGCAGCTTCGCGCGCCCGAACAAGATCGCGAACAGCTTCATGGCCCGAGTCTGGTACCCAAATTGCCGTGAGTTCGCCAGCACGATGAAGCCGGGCCAGTGTCAAAGCATCACGGCGATTGGTCTTGACGCGCTCACCTGGCTTCTTGGAAATGAGGGAGGGCGCGATAACGGTGCACTCGTGCCCAAGGTCCGTGATCTGGCAGTGTAGCCCGTATCCTTTCGGGCCGGCCTCATAACAAAACGAGAGCCTGGCATATTTCCGGCTCAATTTCTCTATCAAACGTCGCACCGAATCGGGGCTGCTGTCGATATCGCCAAGAAATCGCACGTCACCAAGTCGTCCCTCTTCAGCCAAGGCCACAGAGATTTTAAGCTTCGACGTATCGAGACCAACAAATACACACGTGCTTGCTTGCATGCCTTTGCTCCTATTCGCGATCGAGACGGGGGCGCACAGTCGCAACCCCAACCAGTCAAGCTTTCACGCGAGCGTCGATCGGTGCAATGAACATACGGTCTGCCAGAGGTTCTTGACCGGGTTCAATTCCGGCGACCGCGGCGGCAGGAACATCAAGGTGATGTTGTCCGGCACCTTCAGCCTCGGCGTGACGTGCCATCCGGCTTGGTCGAGAATGAGCACCGCATGTGCTGCGGGATCGACGGCGTTGCTGATTTCGGCAAGGTGTTCCTGCATCGCCTCGGTGTCGCACCAGGGCAGCACGAGGCCCGCGCCTTTGCCCTTCTTGGGACAGATGGCGCCGAAGATGTAGGCCCACATGGTTCGCTGGTCCGCGGGTGCGGATGGCCTGGTTCCGCGACGCGCCCAGCGCCGCGTGATCTTGTTCTTCTGGCCTATTCGTCGGCCCACCAGAGTTCGATATCCGTACCCTGCGGGAGCTTGGCTCTCTTCTGCGAGCGCGGCGGGGAAGTCTTTTTAAAAGCGGCTGCTTCGAGCTCGTTCTGAGCGTAGTGGCGCGGACGGGCCGACAGCTTGGCGAAGCCGAGCGCCTTCAACTCACGACCGACCGTCGTCTCATCGATCGAGACGCGGAATTCCTGGAATATCCACTGCACCAAATCCTTGCGCCGCCAGCGGACGACACCGTGGATCGCGGGGATCGGGCCACTCTCGACGATCTTCACCAGCGCCTGGCGCTGCGCGTCGTTCAACTTCGCCGGACCGCCGGGCGCCTTGCCGTTCACCAGCCCGTCGGGCCGCGTTCGTTGAAGCGCAGCACCCAGTCCCGCACGATCTGCAGCGTCACGCTGCTGATCCGCGCCGCATCTGAGCGCGAGCCGCCGTCGTAGATCGTGGCAAGAGCCAACAACCGCCGCGCCTGATTGGCATCCTTCGCCAGCCGTGCAAGCTGCCGAAGCGCTGCGCCGTCGAAATCATCCCGCAACAAAACCGCCGAACCCATCGCAAACCTCCCGTTTGCAGCATGGATGCTTCGGTAAGCTCGCGGATGCGGGTGCGCGAATTTGACGGCTCCGACCATGCCGACCTTGAGCACGAAATTGCGCAACAGCCCGCGGATGTCGTTGTCGATGGCAATCGCCTTTTCCTGTAAGAGCTTGCGCGCCGTCAGCAAGGCCCGGCGTTTCTGGCTCGGCAGCGTCTTGACATGCACCGGGCGGGACAGGTTGACCCGCATCATCTGGGCAATGCCTCGGGCGTCAATGCGGTCGGATTTGTTCGGCTGTGCCTTCAAGAATGCCTCGGTGTGCCGCGTCTCGATGCAGGTCACCGGCAATCCGGCTTCCGCCAGCCCGCTGAATAGCCATTGCGATAACAGCCCGGCTTCAAGCCCGATCCGCTCAAGGGCCCAGGCAGGATCGGTGAGGACCCGCACAAGATCTTCTGGATGGCTCGGCACCTTCCCCTCACTGCAGATCGCGCCCGTTTCGTCGACGATGCAAATGGCGGTCTCTTTGACTGCGACGTCCAATCCGGCATAATGTCTCATGCTGCGCTTCCTTTCCTGATGCTTGTGGCTGTTCCAGAACAGACCACGGTTACCATCAGCTCGAAGCGCAGCACCTTCATGGCATCACCGCTGAAGGATGGGGCTCAAGCCGAATACCCCATCTCGGGAAATAGCTGCCGGTGCGAAGCTTCGGGATACGCAGTTCCACCGTCCCGGCCCGCGTCTCCCAGTCGCGCGCGATAGCCGTTGCGCTGGGCAAGCCGCAACGTGGTCTTCTCGCCATAGGCCGCGCCCGTCTTCGCCCCGACCTCCAGCTCCATCAGCTTCTCGGCGGCAAAACCGATCATCTCGCGCAGCAAATCGGCGTCGGCGCTCTTCTCAACAAGCGAGTGCAGGTTCATCATCTCGGCGGTCATCGGTGGTCTTTCCATCAGGTTGAGCTTGAACAACCCGACCTACCGGAAAAACACTGATGGCCACCTTCCTGCGACACCACCCCCTGGGACATTATCGACCAAACGGTGCGAAACAGCGGTTCTGGTTCAATCTCAACTATTGATGACTGCCGATATTCAGCAGGAGGGTGGCAGATGCGATGAAGACAATCAGGGCAGTGAACGCGAGCGATGCGCTCATGGCTTGAGCGGTCGGTGATCTCTGCGGCGACACAGAGCGCTCGATTTAGTCCGCGGTTTAGTGAGAATTGTCACGCTATATGAAAAGCCCGCAACTGTTCCTGGAGGTCGGACGACGAAGCCACTACGGTTCTGGCTCCCGCCTCTCTCAGTCGACGTTCATGCCCGATGCCACAATGCGCGCCACCGGTGAAACCAACCACCGTCATTCCTGCAGCAATACCCGCACGAATCCCGGCAACGCTATCCTCAACCACAATACAATTTTCTGAAGCGACCCCCATTTGCGAGGAGGCAAATAGAAAAAGATCCGGCGCCGGCTTGCCTTCCGCGACCATGGACGCACTGAAGATGTGTGGATCGAAATATCGCCAAAGGCCAGTCAGCTCCAGTCCCAATCGTAGTTTGAAAGGAGCGCTGCCGGACGCAACGCAGGATCGTAGGCGCAGGTGCTGCAGGATAGTTCCATGCCGTCAATCGGTCGCAGCTCGGCGCGATAGCTCTCCTCAATCCGAGCTTGGAGCGTCGCCTCGAAATCAGCTCGTAAAGGCCGGACAAGATGTGCTTCAACGTGCTGACGCAGGCTGAGCGCCGAAAGTCCATTGAAACGTAAGACGCATTCCTCGATGGTTATGGCGAAACCTAGGCGATTCAATTCCTCAGTGACAATACGGCTGCCTATGTTCTCACTGTCGATGAGCACCCCGTCGCAATCGAAGATAATCAAGCCGTCGTACGTGGGAGCAATCATGCGGCCTCTTCTTCGAAATGCGCTTCCGGCGTGCGAGCAATAACAGGACTTTGGCTGGATTTGAGATGGTGGATTGTGACTCCAAAAGCATCAATCAGCGCAACGTCAAATGCTGGTGTATTCTCAACAAATTGGGCATCCTTTCTCACGAAATCCGGGATGATGTGGTGCGCTACGCCGCGGCAAGCACTGAAAGGAACACCGCTCCAATTTCCGTTGATGTCGAGATGTACGTGACCACAGAAAATATGCCGCACGGCACCGGCGTTCCTGATCATCTTCATGACTTGAGGCCATTGCCGAACGATAGCCGGTTCAAAATGCGGCATGCCTATCGGCTGCAGAGGATGATGCGCAAAAAGAAAGGCTCCGGACGATGGGGTTTCAGCAAGCCGGGCGGAAAGCCACTCTATGCGACCGCAATCTAGGGCACCATGTCCATAGCCTTGCACCAAGGTGTCGAGAAAGATCAGGCGACCGGCATCACAGTCTTGGATTGATTGGATGAAACCGTTCCTATCTCGGCCCATTTCGGGGAAGGCGTTCGAGAAATTCTCTCGATGATCGTGATTGCCGACGAGTAGCTGCCAAGGCATGCGAAGTGACTGCAGGATCTCGCGCAACAAACCATACGCGCTGGGTTCTCCCTCGTCGGCAAGATCACCCGTTACGACGCACAGCGCGGAATCCGCATGCTCTCTGTTGATCGTGTCTATTACAGCGGCGAGGCGATCCGCCGGATTGAAGCCATAGAGCGCGCCGGCTGGCGGAACCAAATGAAGGTCAGTGAGATGAATCAGTTTCATGGTGGATCTTTCGCTATGAAGCCGGCGCCGGATGGCATCCGGCGCCGTGTGGGGTCAATTCGTCTTCGGCAGAAGCGCGCGCACCTCCTTGGCCATATCGGCAAGCGCGGTATCCGGGTCTTTGCTGCCCTGACCGATCGCAGTCATCTCGTCGCGGATAACTTGACCGATCTGAACGCCGTTTTCACCGGGCCAAGAGAACCAGGGGCGAGCAAGGGGCGTCCGGAGCACGCTCGTGTACCAATTCGGATGCTGCTCGTAGAACCCGGCGAGATGGTCCTTGTCGACGGTAAGCGTATTGGTTGGCATGTAGCCGGTGTTGGGTACGATGATGCTTTGGCCTTCCGGGCGTGGCCGGCGCCGTTCGCCGATCCAGCACGATGTCCAGATGGTCGTCCTTGCGCCGGCTCAGGGCGGTGTCGCTCATGCTCGCTCTATCCGTCGCATCGGGCGCCGTTGCGTCGGATCGGACCGACGCGTGCGCACGCCGCCGCCTCCCGCGCGTTCAGGCCGGCGCACGCTGGCCTCCCCCCGCAGCGTCGCTGCGGTAGCGGCTGGTCGAGGTCTGGTAGTACTGCGCGCGGATGGCCGCCATGGCCTCGATCAAGGGTCCCCACGGCGCGGGAAATCGTTCTTCCGCCATCACCCGGTGCAGCATGCGCATATGGCCGGCCAGCTCGTCGTTGAGGAACTCCACCACAGGCATAGCCGGATAGCGCTGCAGCAGGAGGATCGCCGCGTTGTCGGCATCGCCGGCCGACCTGTCCTTGTCGCGTCCATGCAGATCGTTCTGCAGGCGCCCTATCGCGGAGATGAGCCGCAGGACCTGGCGAAACGCCGGACGCGCGCGCAAGGTCGCCATGTCCAGCCCCCACAGCAACGACAGGCAACAGAACACGTTCGCGTAGGCGATCGAATCGATGCCGTTGTGCAGATACTCGGCGTAGGACCAGCGTTCCGCCCCTGCCGCCTGCGCGTGTCCGGCGCGCAACGCCGCGCAGTAGCACCGGGTATCGTCGAGAAGCTGAGCATAGTCGCGACGATCGTAGGCGAGCGCGGCCAGCGAAGCGCGCAGGACAGCGCAGCCCTCGAATCCGGGGAGCGCGCACGGCACGCCCCGCCCCAGCGCCTGCTCCACCGCGGCGAGCTGCTCCGGCGCGATCAGGCCAAGGTCATTGCAATCGTCGAGCCAGAACAGCAACGCCAGTTCGCGATAGAACGCCACGATCAGCGTTTCGTCCTGCGGATCGCGGCCGGTGCGGGCGCTGGTGTCGCGCAGGCTCGGGTGGATGCGCTGCAGGATGTACTGGCCGCCCCTGACCGCTTCCACGGCATGATCGTCGGCGAACCCGGTCAGGGAACGCCCCCACTCCAGCACCTGCCGCAGCGCGCGTTCGGTCTGGATCATGGCGCCGCTCCTGCTCCCTCGGCCAGGACGCGCCGCCCCCAACGAAGCGCCAGCCACAACCCGGCGAGTTCGGCCACGCGCACGACCCGGGTGGGGCAATACAGTTCCTTGCCGATCCACAGCGGCATCTGCGGCAATGCATGCGCCGCATGGCGGGCGAGCATCCACTCCAGCGCACGCGCCACCGCCTGCGCGATGCGCCGGCGCCCTGTCGGCTCTTCGCTCCCGTCCATCACGTGCAACGCGAACAGCGCATAGGCGGTTTCCTCGAATGTGGACGCGCGACCGGCGCCCCAGCCGCCGTCGTCGCGCTGCGCCTGCAGCAGCGCCGCCAGCGCGCGCTCGTCGCGCCACTGGGGCTTGCCTTGTGCCAGCGCAGCGACCGCATGCGCGGTGGGATACAGCCACGAAACATGCCATTTTTCGTTGTCCCATAGACCGTGCGGGTTGCGATTGGCCTCGACGTAGGCGCTGGTGCCGGCGGCGGGCTTTCCCAACAGTCGCAACGCATGCAGGGCATGGATGTTGGTCGACACCGATGCATTGCGCTCGCCGGGGAAGGTGACGAACAGCTCACCGATTTCGAAATGGCGTAACGCATCGACCGCCGGTTCGCGGCCTGCAAGGCGCAGGACGCATAACGCAACGGCGGTGTCGTCCCCATCGGCCGCGAAGTGCAAGGCGGGGCCCAGACCGCGCACGCCCAGGCGGGCATCGAGCTGCGCGACGATCACGCGCACCGCCTCGGCGAGCGCGGGATGCGCGAACAGCCCGGCCAGATGCAGGGTGTACAGCGACCAGCATGGCTCGAACACATTGATCGGCCAGACGTTGGGAACGACACCTTCGATGCCGCGGCGCGTCGCCCGCGATGCCGCCTGCAGATACGCGTCGGCGCGCCCGAGCTGCGGTGTGCTCCCCTGTGTCACGGCGTGCGCACGCCACGCGGCGGTGGCCGCCGGACTGATGCCGATGCTGCCGTCGTCATCCGGGCATGCGGTGGTCGGCGACGTCCCCCAGGCTTCCCAGGAGTGCAGCAACGGATGGCCGCTCGGCAACGTCGACACCGCCCCCAGCTTGACCAGGCACGCTTGCCGCAACGGCAACAGCGCCGGGTGGCGCGGAAACGCCACGCCGCCCGGCAAGGATGCGGCCTCGCCGCACAACTGCGGCAGGATCAGCTCCGCGCCGATCGGCGCGTCTTCCGGCACCGCATGCGCGTAGGGATCGGGCTGGCGCTCGAGGAACCGGGTTGCAGCCTGGACTGCGTCGGCAGCGCCGGGAAGAGCGTCGGCACGCTGCAATGCCAGCAACGCCGCCCACGTGGGCGCATGGCGGAACAGCGGGAAGTCCGCGCTTCCCCATCCGCCATCGGCTTGTTGCTGTGCGATCAGCCACGCGTATGCGTCCTGCCGACCGATGACGTTGCCGTGGAACTGCAGAGCTCGCGCCGTGTCGTAGACGGACGGACCGACGCTCCCGCCGTCGCTCATCCCGCTCAGCAGGTGGCGCAATTCGGAAAGGATCTGTTCGGACAGCGCGTTCACGCGGGATGTTCCTTCTGCAGACGGTTGACGAGAACCAGGATCGGGCAGACGCCGCGCACGTGGCCGCGGACACGGACACAGTGCAGCATGCACCGCCGCCGGCCGATCGCAGCGGCACAGGACGGCTCCGCTCATGCGCATGGCGCGTGCTTGAACAGATACGCGTTGGCCCGCTGCAGCATCTGCGCCAACCGTTCCGCACGCGGCCCCAGCGGCGCGATGGCCTCCCCGGCGTCGCGCAACAGATCCAGCGCGAACTGGCGCGCTGCCTGCAGCCCCATGATCGACGCGCAGGTCGGCTTCTGCGCCGCCGCGTCCTTGCCGGAGGTCTTGCCCAGCGTCACCGTATCCGCTGTCGCGTCTAGAATGTCGTCGACCACCTGCAACGCCAGGCCGAAACAGGCGCCGTAGCGATCGAGCGCACAGTACAGCGCAGCGTGCGCGGCATCCTCCGCGACGGCGCATAGCGCGCCCATGCGAACGGACGCGCGCACGAGCGCTCCGCTCTTCATCCGGTGCATCGCCACGATCCTGTCCAGCTCGACGTGCTTTCCGACCAGCGACAGATCCATGGCCTGCCCGCCTGCAGCACCCTCGGCGGACACCGCCTGCGCCAGTTCGCGCACGAGCGCGATACGATTGTCGCCCGGCGCATCCAGGCTCGCCAGGGTCAGGAAGGCGTGCGCCTGCAGCGTATCGCCGACCAGGATCGCAGTGGCTTCGCCGAACTTGACGTGCACGGTCGGAAGGCCGCGGCGAAGCACGTCGTCGTCCATCGCGGGCAGGTCGTCGTGAACCAGGGTACAAGCGTGCATCATCTCGATGGCGGCGCCGACGTCGTCGAGTATGTGCGCCGGCGTCTCGGCCAGTGCGCCGGCAGCCAGACAGAGCAAGGCGCGGGTGCGCTTCGCGCCATGCAAGGTGGCGTAGCGCATCGCCGCCATCAGCTCGGTCTCACCGTCGTCTTCGGCGCAGAGAAGACGCGCCAGCGCCTGTTCGACCCGCTTTGCGCCGTCCTGCATCCAGATCTCCGTCAGCAGCCTGCCGGATGCGCCGCGTGCCCGCGCGCCCAATCCGCCGAGGGCGGAAACGCCAGTTCGGTCGTCGTGTAGCGTGGAACCGGTCTGCATGTTGTTCATGTCCTTGTACCTGACAGGAGACGGCCACGGCGAGCGGCGAGCCGCCGCGGTGTTGCCTGCGTCGCACCGAGCGCACGCGCCGAGTGCAGCAATGCGGCGCGTCGCCGGCGCCGCTGCCTCGCCACACGGGGCATGCGACGCCTGCTCATGAGAATCCGATGCGGATTGTCATGGACGGATGTGCGGTCGGGTAATAGCGCCGGCCTTTTTCGACGCCGCTCAGCAACCGCGGCCGCACCCGGGCCTTGTGCATGGTCAGCGCCAAGGCGATGCAGAACTGCACCAGTTCCAGCCATACCAGGTGGTAGCCGATGCAGACGTGTGGGCCGGAACCGAACTGCAGCATGTCCACCGGCCGGATCGGCTCCGTTCGTTGCAGCCACCGCTCCAGGCGGAACTGGTCAGGCGCCTCGTGCAGCAGCGCCGAGGTCGAGAAATGCAGCAGCGGGATGCACAGATCGGTGCCCGCGGGAATGCGCCGTTGGCCGAGTTGCAATTCCTGCAGCGCGCGACGCGGCAGGAGCGTGACCGACGGATGCATGCGCAGCGTCTCGCGGAACAGCGCCTCCGCGACCGGACACTGCGCCAGGTCCGCGTGCTGGGTCGGCACCGCGCCCACGCGTTGCGCCTCCTCGACCAGGGCGTCCCACAGCACAGGCTGCCGCGCCAGCTCGATCACCATCCAGGCCATCGTCGAGGCGGTGGTGTCGTGACCGGCAAGCAGCAGCACGCGGATATTGGCGACCAGGACGTCATCGGAGAGCGCATCGTCGCTGCGATCGAAGGCGCTCACCATGTCGTTGATCAAACCGGTGCGCGCGGCGCGCGCGCGCGCGTCGCGGACGAACTGACGCAACTGCGCGTCGATCCAGTCGCGGGCGGCGCGGCCGCGCCGCAAGGGCAGTCCGGGCAGGTCGACCCGGGGCGCAACGATCAACTGCAGCAGTTGCCGGTACTTGCGGTGCCATCCCGGCAGGTCCTGCGCGGGGATTCCCATGAGGCTGAAGATGAGCTTGAGCATCAGGTCCCCGGTCTCACGCAGGATGGTTACGTCGCCGCGGTCGCGCCACGCCTGCACCCGCGCCCGGATGACGGGCGCGAACAGGTCGCCGATGCCGGCCTGGGTCAGTCCCTTGGGCAGGAACGCCGCCTTGATCGCATCGCGCGCCTGCCGGTGCGCGTCGCCGTCCTGGACGACCAACGTTCCGCCAAGCAATTCGGGCGCGATCTCTTCGATCAGCGCCGAGGACACGTCCCGGTGCCGGAGCAGTGCGAACGCATCCGGATCCATGCAGGTCATCAGGTGTCCGGCAGGGCCGAAATCCAGCCAGAAATGGCTGCCCAGCATCCGTTCCGCGCGCCGCAGAAGGCGCGGCAGGTCGCAGACGATGGCGGGAAGATGCCCGACAAGGGGGAAAGCGCCGGGCACGACCGGGATGTCGTACCGCAGTCGGTGCCGACGGTCCAGCGGGTTGAGCAGCATGGCCATCAGCAGCGCTCCGCTTCGGCGGTGTCGCCGGCAGGCCGCGCGGCGGGGCTGTTGCCACCGTCGGCGTACGTCGGCACATGCGCCAGCATCCCGCCGTCGATGCAGACGACCTGGCCGGTGATGAACGCAGCATCGCCGGAGAGCAGGAACGCCACCAGCGCGGCCACGTCCTCGGGGCGGCCAACGCGCGGCAGGAGCTGGTGCCGGCGTAGATGCCGTTGCATGCACTCGTCCAGCTTGGCGAGGAGACGCTCGGTCATGATGAGACCCGGCGCAACCGCGTTGCAGCGGATCTGCGCATGACCGTATTGGGTGGCGAGCGAGGCCGACAGCATGTTCATCGCCGCCTTCGAGGCGGCGTAGGACGTTTGCGCGGTGTCACCGCTGAGTCCCTGGCACGACGACATGTTGACGATCGCGCCACCGCCGCGGGCGATCATCCGTGGGATGGCCTGCCGGCAGCAGAGCAGCGTGCCGCGCAGATTGGTCGCCATGGTCTGATCCCAGACCGCCAGGTCCAGGTCGAGGATCGTGCGGTCGCGCGGGGTCAGATGCATGGCGCTCGCGTTGTTCACCAGCAGGTCCACCCCACCGAAGTGCCGCTCCGCCGTCTCGAACAGCGCTGCCACCGCCTGCGCATCGGCGATGTCCATGGCCAGGGCCAGCGCGTGGCCCGCTTCGGCCGCGATCTGCGCGGTTGAGGCGATGGCCGCCGAGCCATCAATGTCGGCCACTACCACTCTGCCGCCCTCGCGCGCGATGGCGAGGGCGCATGCCTTGCCGATGCCGGCGCCGGCGCCGGTCACCACGGCCACCTTGCCTTCAAACCGTCCCATCCTGTCCTCCTGGATTGCGTTGGTCTTTCGCCGCATGCCGCTCGGCCTCCGCCGGACAGCGCGCAGCGTCGGCGCTGGCGCGCTCGTCATCGCCAGCGTCGCTTTCGATGACCCGAATGGCGGCAACCGGGCACTGGCTGGCCGCGAGCCGCACGGCGGCGTGCAGCGCCTGCGGGACCGTTGCCACGCACACTTCGGCCACGCCGTCCGGTTCGCGCTGGCGAAAGGTGCCCGGGAGCGTCAGCACGCACTGCCCGGTGGTTCCGCACAGATCCTGGTCGATCACGACGCGCATCTCAGCCCCCTTGCGCATGCAGCCGCACCGGCAGCGCGCGGAACGTCCTAAGGAACGCGGAGGGCTCCCGGGTCGGCTGCTCGGCCAATGTCAGCGTGGGGAAGCGTGCCTGGATCCGCGGCAGGCTCTCGGCCAACTGCACCCGGGCCAGTTGCGCACCGAGGCAGACGTGGATGCCGTGGCCGAAGCTCAGCATGATCTTCCCGTCGGTCGACATGCCAGGACTGGTGCCGTAGAACCGCGCGGGATCGAAGCGGTCGGGATCGGCGAAGGCGTCCGGGTCGCGATTGCCGGCCGCGATCAGCACGCGCACGTCCGCGTTCTTCGGGATCACCACGCCGGCCAGTTCGATGTCGCGCTGGGCGATACGCGGAATGGAGCTGAACATCGCGGGCGCGTCGCAGCGCAGGACTTCTTCGACGAATGCCTTCACCCCCACGGCGTCTCCCTGCAGCCAGTGCCGCTGTTCGGGATACGCCAGCATCGCCAGGACCGCATGGTCGATAGTCGCAGCAGTGGTGGCGAAGCCGCCCAGCAGCATGCCCCACAGCATGCTGATCAACTCCGCATCCGACAGCGTGTCGGCATCGTTGTCGTGTGCGCCGACCAGCATCGATACGATGTCGTGGCGGGGATCGGTGCGCTTGCGCTGTATGAGGTCGCCGAAGTAGGCCTGCACCCTGGCGCTGGCCGCGTCCGCCGCGGCGAGCTGGGGATCGCTGGCGTGCGGGCTCAGGCCTTCCATAATGGCGCCGATCCCGGCGGCGAGCCCGAACATGTCTTCCTGGGGCATGCCGAACAGTTCGGCGAAGACCAGCATGGGCAAGGCCAGCGCGAATTCCCGATGCAGGTCCACCGGCTCCCCGCGCTCCAGCGCGGGCGCCATGCCGCCCAGGCGCGCTGCGACGATGCGCGCGATGCTCGGCCGCAGGTTGTCGATCTGGCACATGGTGAAATCGCGCGAGATCAGCCGGCGCAGACGCGTATGCGTCGGTGGTTCTTTCATCGCTAGCGTGGACGCCAGCAGATTGAGCGACAGGCTGGTCGCCGCACGCGGGAAATAGCGCGCAAGTTCGCCCGGCGCCGGTCCCCTAAACGCATCGCCCGTGGCCTGGAGCGCCCAGCAGATGTCGGCGTGGCGGCTCAACAGAAAGAGGCCCGACGCCGCGCGATGCACCGGATCGTGCTTGCGCAACCACCGCATGAACGGATACGGGTCGTGGATGCGCGCTGGCGACGCCAGTTCGGCGAAGGCGTCCCGGCATGCTGCCGTGGTTTCTTGGACGTCCATCTTGGTTACCTGTTGGCTGGCTGATCTGACCGGCGCGCGCCAGGCGCGCCGGCAAATTGCGGAGAAGATCGCGCTTCCCGGCGGCGTTCGCGCATCACCAGAGCACCGGGAACTCCTCGAACCCGCCAGTGATGATCTCCTTGCGCAACTTCAGTTCTTCGGGTGCCACGGCCAGGCGCAGCGCGGGAAAGCGCTGGAAGATCGAACCGAACACCACTTTGAGTTCCAGCCTGGCCAGCGCCATGCCGATGCAGTAGTGCGGCCCGTAGGAGAACGCCAGGTGCGGCTTGTCGTCGCGTCCGATGTCGAAGATTTCCGGGTCGTCGAAATGGCGCGGATCGAACGACGTCGCCGGCAGGCCGACCAGCACCTTGCTCTCCGCGGGAATATGCACGCCCGCGATGGTCACGTCGGTCCTCGGATAGCGCATGATGCCGTCCCAGCCCGCGCCCGGCGGGTACATGCGCAGGATTTCCTCCACCGCCTTGTCCACCAAAGATGGATCGCCGACCAGGCGTTCGCGCTGTTGCGGATGGCGGAACATGGCCAGCAGGCCGAATTCGATCTGCGCAACGGTGCTCTCGTGCCCCGCCACCAGCATGCCCGCCGCCAGGCCGATCGCCTCTTCCTCGGTCGCCTTGCCCTCGTCGACCGCCGCGAGCAGATCGGTCAGCAGGTTGTCGCCCGGGTCCTGGCGCTTTTCCCGCATCTTGCCGCGAATGTAGGCGCGCAGTTCTTCCCAGGCCAGGCGCGACGCGCTGCGCGGGCCGCTCTCATGCTGGTGCGTCATCACCTCGTCGGAGAGCCCGGCGAAAAAGGCGTGATCCTCGTAGAGCACGCCCATCAGCGCGCTGATGACCATGGAGGGAAGCGGAAAGGAGAGGTGGCGTCGCAGGTCGGCGGGCTGGGGCTGGGCCGCCAGCGTCTCGAACAACTGCGCGGCGATCGCCTCGACTTGCTGCGCGAGCAGCTTCACCCTGCGGTCGCTGAAGGCCGGCGCCACGATCGTACGTAACCGGGCATGCTCGTCCCCCTCGTGCGAGACCAGCCACCCCGGCGAACCGAGAATCACACAATCAGGGGTGAATGCCGCCGGCGGCATTCCCGCGGGCCGGAACGCCGCGTCGGACAGCACCGCCTTCGCCTCGTCGTAGCCTGTCACCCACCAGCCTTCGTGCCCGGACGGGAAGCGCACGCGGTGGATCGGACCGTTGGCGCGTAGCGCCAACATCTCGGGCGAGGGCTCCATGTGATCGACGCGCCACATCGGCAGCGTCGGCAAGGGTTGTTCGGACATGGTGGCACTCCACTCTCTAAGCGATGGAAGGGCATGCCGGCGTGTGCCGCCGTACAACTAGGGCAGCAAGAATCGTACCAACTTGGCAGGGAGCGCCTCAGATAAACTGCTCTGCACATCCTTCAATGTCTTAACCGAGCGCGGCACGCCCGGGCCGAACATCACCATGTCGCGGACGCGACAAACCCGACAGTTGGTGGGGTCGGTTCCGGCTGAGGGCGAAATGACACTCAAAGCGTGGTGGGACGAAATCAGGCCAGTGGTTTGCGGAAATGGACAACTCGATCGGTTTCATGGGTGGCGAAACAGCGCAACCTGAAGGGCAACGTCGAGGCGTTTGCCCTCTTGGCGACGCCGGATCAGATCGAGGTCGCCGGGCTCAAAGGTGTAAAGTCGGGCCAAGTCGTTACGGTCCGCCGGGAATCCCAGTAGTTGTTCCCGCTGGGCTTCGCTCAGCAGTTCGTGCTTGCGCATTTGCCCATCAGCGCTCATGACCATGGCCGGAAGCGGAAAGGAGAGGTGGCGCCGCAGGTCGGCGGGCTGGGGCTGGGCCGCCAGCGTCTCGATCAACCTGCGCGGCGATCGCCTCGACCTGCTGCGCGAGCAGCTTCACCCTGCGGTCGCTGAAGGCCGGCGCCACGATCGTGCGTAACCGGGCATGCTCGCCCCCCTCGTGCGGGACCAGCCACCCCGGCGAACCGAGCATCACCGACTCCGGGGTGAATGCCGCACTCTCTAAGCGATGGAAGGGCGGAAGGTGACCGGCAGGCGCTGCGGGCAGCGAATGACGTAAGACGGCATGTAGACGACGTCCTCCGCGGCGATGGTCAGCGCCAGATCCTCCAGCCGCCCGAACAGCGCGGGGAAGGCGCAGCGCAATTCCAGGCGCGCCAGCGCAGCGCCCAGGCAGAAATGCGGCCCCTCGCCGAACGACAGGTGCGGGTTGTGCCGCCGGGTGACATCGAACCTGTCGGCGCCGGAACCGAAGGCCTTTTCGTCCCGGTTCGCCGCATGGAACGCCATCAGGACGGCGTCGCCGCGGCGGACCATGCATCCGTCGATCTCCACGTCCTGGGTGGCATAGCGGAACGGCAGATTGGCCACCGAGCTGCCCCAGCGCAGGATCTCCTCGATCGCCTGTGACCACGGAACTTGGCCGCTGCGCACCAGGTGCAGTTGCTGCGGATGCGTCAGCAATGCCAGCACGCCATTGCCGATCACGTCGGTGGTGGTCACGAAGCCCGCAGAGAGCACCATGAACAGCATGTCGATGAGCTCGGTGTCAGAGACGAGCTCGCCGTTGTCGCGCGCCACGATCAGGGCCGAAGCCAGATCGTCGCCGAGCTGGCCCCGCTTGAGCGCGATCAAGCGACGGAAGAACTCCGGGATGCGCTGCCGCGTCTGTCGCACCTCTGCGGCTATGGCGGAGGTGTTGGCCAGGCTGTAGGTGAGCGCGACAATCTCCTCGCGCTGTTCGTCCGGCAAACCGAACAGTTCGGCGATCACGTTGGTGGGCAGCGGAACGGCGAACTCGCACATCAGATCGGCACTGCTTCCGCGCTGCGCCATCTCGGCCAGGAGTCGATCGACGCATTGTTCGATCCGTGGCGCCAGCAAGGCGATACGACTGGGCGGGAAGCTCCTGGACAGCAGGCCGCGCAAGCGCCGGTGATCGGCGCCATGCGCCGTGACCATGTTGTCCACTTTGCACATCCCGATCAGCGGATGATCCTCGGGAATCTCGCCGTCCTGCAGCGCCCGCCACTGTCGCCAGTCCCTGTTGAAACGCTGGTCGGAAAGCATCCGCCTGAGCGTCTGGTGACCGCCTGCCGCCCAGGTCACCACATCGCCTGGCAGCGACACTCGCGCCATCCCCCCTGCTGCAGAATCGCAGAAGACAGATTATCAAGTTGCGTGGGAGCGACCGACACACCGATCACATCGCAATTATTTTTTTCTACGCGCATGCCAACAACTCCTTAAGGGGGTCGGTTCCGGCTGAGGGCGAATTGACACTCTAAATGTGGTGGGACGAAACGGGCAGTGTTTGCGGAAACAGACAACTCGATCGCTTTCATGGAAGCCCCAGTTTCCATGCGCCTCATGCGACCGTCTATTCCTGATTTCTACGTCCGAGCAAAGCTCGTGAAAGCCTTCTGCGACGAGGTCATTGGGATAAAATGCCAAGGACATGACAGTAGCTGTCCGGTGTTTTTCGAATGGCGTCCGGCTTTTCACCTCGGAATCCGGACTAGTGGCGAGTCGGCAGCCAATCCATCAGGTTTTATTGCGGCAATAGCTGGGGAGCCGGAAAATCGAGCACATTGTTCGTATAGCTTTCGACCAACGCAGCAAAAGGCGTGCCATCTTGCAACTTCAGCACTGCATGATGCTCGAGAAGGAATGGCGGTGGGGTCAAAGACCCTAAGCTCGGCAGTGGTAATTCGGCTGACATGTCCCAGCCTTCCGGAAGAGGGGACCAAAGCAGTTTGGCCGTTAAGTTGGTTCGGGTGAAGTTCAAGGACCGAACGGCTCGACCAAACGAGATATCAGTCGTATTCAGCGCCTCGTTCATCTCGGCTGTCAGTCTTGCAGGCACATACCAGTTGTCTGCTTCCGAAAGGATGCGATCACCGCATGCTAGGCGGACATGGCGATAGACGATCGGCTCGTTCGGCCCGACGTGCAGCAATTCACGAATATGAACGTTGGCTGGCTTGTCGTGTCCCTGTACACGTTTTGCTACGATCTTGGAACCCGGTGGTGCAAGCTTATGCGCCGCACACCAGCGATCGAGCGTCAGCGTCGCACTGGTATTGCTGAGGAGATTCGCGTTTAGAGTCTGAAGAACCGCAAGGGCTTCTACTCGTGACAAGGGGGGTTCCCGGCCACTGCTGCCGGGCGGACAGCTCATCCGCCGTCAAAGGCTGCACGCTCACGATGGCGGTCATGACGGTGAAGGCGATGAGTCGAATGAATGTGGAAAATGAAAAGGCCATGGATATGAAATCCTTTACTGCAGACTTGCGGACCTCGTGGCGTGATTTTTTCTGAACTTATGCAGGCAAGCCAGGCCGTTCGTCGCGGAAAGCAGCGACAGGAAACCATGCGCGATCGCGAGGCCAGCGTCTCCGCCGCCGCGCGCCTCGGGTCGGTTTCGATGATTGGAATTCCCGCGCAATTCCTTCGCCGCCAAAGCGCAAATTCCCAGTGTTTCGCCGGGAGCGTCATAAGCCGTTAGACCGAAGGTCGTTCCCGGCTTCAGAACACTCTAACAGCGCTCGCAAAAGACATTCGCCCTTGCCTCCAGTTGAAGTCAACTCTCTGTACCGGCGTTCGGAAGATTGCCAAAACGGTTTGTTTGGATGGCACTGATCCAGCGCGTAGATAAATGCTTTTCAAGTCGGGTAAAGTTGACTGACGTCAGGTTCCGGCGAAACGGTGTCTCTCAACGGATGATTAGCCGGAAGAGATAAGCCCGACGGTCATCGAGAGTCCGTCCGGAGGCGACGGAAGCGAGGTGGACATTGAATGGATTCGTCGATCTTTTGCACCTGTCGCTCTGGATATTCCCGCTCCACCCAGTCGCATTTAGTGCGATCCTGCTCAGGATCATAGTCGTAGATTTTCCATGCCTTGATCCGGTCCTCGTTGAGGTCCTTGAGCCTTCGCCCCTTCACAGACACCAAGTCGGCGATCTGAAGATCGTCAAAGATCGGCGGCGTCTTTTCGCTTGATGAGGAACTCCTTGAGCCGGTCCGGCAATGCGGCCGATTGCATACCGCATCCGCACCGCAATGACGGCCGCCAGGCCACAGATCGCTCACAAGATTTCCGCGTGCTTCATGCAGAAAATGACCGGTATCGACCCTCCACTACGTGGACCGCCAACGCGCACTTGTAGTTCTGAGAACGCCGCTTCACGACGGACGCGTCATGGCGCGTCCTAACCAAGGACCACATGGCCGGATCGGCGCTGCGATGAGGCAGCTCGTGAAGCCCATAGACGAAGAGATGTTGGTGCCCTTTTTTACAACGAGTAGAGCGCTTCCAAGGAATGACTACATTATTTGGGGGGAATGGGAATTATCGAACCTACCGTTCCGTAGCAGATGTGACCCGCGCTTTTGGCTATAAACTGTGCTGGAGTTCGCGCGATTAATCGTGCTGCAGAAACTGCTTGCCCGTAGCCGTTTCCATCACACTCGTCAGTTGCACCGCTAGCATATGTTCGATAAGCTCTTCCATCTTGGAAAGATCAATCGACCCTTGCTCACATGCCTCATCCGCGGCTTCAAGAGCATCGAAATATGGGTTGCGGTTGTCGACGATCTGGTCGGGAATCGTATTGCGCCCCGGCAGCAGCAAGCCAAGTTTCACGCTCAACACGAGATACGACACCATCCTCGAGGTCCGTCCGTTGCCGTCGCTGAATGGATGAATCCAATTCAGCCGCCACATGATGTACGAGGCAAGGTGCACGGCCGGTTTATCGTTCCACTGCGCGATCACATAGTCGCACATATCCTCGATAAGCTCAGGCACCTGAAAAGCATCTACTGGTTTGTGTCTGCTTCCTTGGATCTCCACATCCGCAGGGCGGTAGTTCCCTGCATAATTGCTGATACCGTCGAGCGCCGCACGATGAAGGGCGAGAATTACCGAGGGGCGCAGCTTCCAGCTGTCCCCCTTTTCGATGGCATCGATGATCATTTGACAGGCGAGATCAAACTGAACGAGGCCATTCCTGGCCTCGGCTTCAGCTCTCGCCTGTTCGTCGGCGATCAGGTAGGCGTCACTCGCCACGCTGTGGCGACGGTCTTCCTCGCTCATTTGGGCTGACGACGTGGAAGTATGCCAGAGGAGAGGGGCATTTCGTCAGCGATACGGTTCACCATCTCGCGAGTGATTTTGCTATTCTCAAAATGCGTGTTGCCGTATGCGAAGCTGCGACGTTGAACCTCCAAATCGTTCTTCGTCTGCGGCGCCTTTCGAGCTACGTCCAGAAGATGTTTCAGCGGTTCGTTCATGGGGCGGTCCTTTCATCTCAAGAGACCATAAAAACTGATTTGCCGCGGATATCAACCTCAAATGGGATAACAGGTTGTTGCCAAGTTTCTCTCACACACGAATGTTGCTAACGTTCATCACGTTGTCAGACATTGAGATAGAGCCAATAGAAGCAAATTCAATCCTTTGCCTTCAGCAAGGCTGCTCAAGTGCCAACTGCTCCCGGTGGATCGTCTGAGATTTTCCTCGAATTCGTTGGCGTCGTGCTCGAAAACGAGTTGATCGCTGGTGCCACGGGCTATCGGCAAGCATTGCGCGGCAAATGTTCTTGCTGCGAAAGGCCGCGTGGAACCTTGGTCATCACGGGGTAGCGGCTCTTGCGCTCGACAAAGTGAAGTGACACTGGCGTCCACGAGTTCGCGCCGAAGATCAAGCACCGTGAGGACTCATTTTTGCAACCTTACCGAAACAAACAAGGGCAATGTACCGGGGATAGGTGCCGTCGCGCTTGCCTCCGGACCCGGCGAGGGCGCAGCTGTCGCCTGGAGCGCGGTCAATCTGCACGAGGTGGTCGGGACGCGGAAGCACAGAGCACGTTCCGTGCGCGGGCTTTGCGCCGCCATGTCACTCATCAGGCTCATTAGGGGAATCTCGTGGGGCTATCCAGGGCTTATGCCGCTCGCGATCAGGCGGGCAACGGCGAACCTTCATGTGCCGCTAAGCCAGGCGATCTCCTCGCAGCCTTTGCCTGTGGCGCCGTGCTCTTGGGCCGCCTTGCGATCGGACTGCTCGCGGACGCAATCAGTACGCGCCTCTCCTTCTTCGTGATCGGAATTTCGGCCGGACCTCGAGAACTTCGCCGGCTGCCTCAGGCGGGAAGGCATCGGCGACGAACTCGGCGGGGTCGTTTCAGCGCCTATGACCGTATATTCAAGGGTGCTTATCTAATCGGCATCGAGACCGCGGCCTTCCCCGAATTCGCCAAGAAGCCATCGACTAACAATATGGTTGGAAAAGGGCGGGAAAGCATCGAGAACCGCAGCCTGGCAAAAAACGATACTGTGGCTTGGATAGGCAGCGACGACCCGGCTTGCTAGCTCAAGATTCCGTTGCTCGTTGGCCGAACGCGATTGGTTCAATGTTCTTCCCCCTGCGTCTTCTATCACTTAGACCTGTCCGCGCATATTTTTCGATCAGAAGGAAGGGTGATCAGAATAAAAAGGCCAGCGGTTGTTTCTGCGGATGGGTTCATGTTTGCTTCCTCTTTTTTAAGGACAAACCCGAATTCGCCGGCCCTAGGGCGAGAAAGAGCATCGGCAGTTCGCAAACGCTTGCGGGACTGCTCTATGGCATCCAGGACGCGGGGGAGGGGCGTCCAAATCTACCCCGCTGGTTGGGTGAGGTTGCTTTCGCAAACCAGAGGCTTGGGGATCAGACCTGCGGCTTGAGGTCGGCTTGCGGTGTCGAGCCTCCATTGAAGAAGTTCTTGGCCTTCTTGAACTGCTCGGTGGAGTTCTTGTTCACCAGCCCCTGAAAGTTCTGGTAATCGGGGCCTCCTTTTCGGATGCGCCGGGTCTGGATGATGGTGGTGACCTCCGTATACTCCATGTCGACGTTGACGTATTGCGTCGACGAGCAGGAGGACTTCAGCTCGAGGAAATATTCCTTGAACTCGATCTGCCGCAGAACGATTGCTCCATAGTCGTAGTAACCGCCCGCCCCATTATCGAGAAGGTAGCTTTGATAGGTGCATGTCAGTGCCTTGTACTGCTGCGCCTTGCCGCTGGCGCTAAAGGTCAGGTTGCCCATCTCGGTCAGGAAGGACTGGAAGTTTGTCAGCAGAGATGTCCCGTCCGTGATAATTGCCTTGGCAATCAACGAGAGGAAGGTGCCGGAGACGGATGTGCCGGCAAACTTGTTTGAATAACTCTTCTGTTCATGCCGGCCGATAGAACCGTCGGGCATGTTGGCAACAACGTCTGTCCAGGTGTTAATGCCCAGCTTTTGTGAATCAATAGCAGGATAATGGGTGTGCATGTAGTCGTGGATGAGTCCTCCTATCGCCAGCAGGTTGTCCTGGTTCTCATTCATGACGCCGCTGTAGGTCGGATTGTTCGTCTTCTGGCCGATGAGGTGAAACTGTACCGTCCCTTGATCGTTCGCGATCGTGTCGTCACCGGGGGGCGCAGCATTTTCCTGGGCCAAAACCAGGGGCTTGGCGTAGAAGAACGCGCGCGCTGCCTCGTAGTTCTTGTCCGAATAGCTCTGTTCGTATTGGTGAATATCCACTGCAAATCCGTTTGACATGCTTTTCCTCCTGGGGGGATCTGAGTGTGCTGTGAGAGCCGTGAGGTGCCTGGAGTGCGCACACGCCTGAGGTGCGAGATCATTCGGGCGACCGTTGCTGTATGCCAGTTCGTTCCGGCCTCCACCTTTGCATCAGGCAGGCTTTTCTCTGCCCACGACCATTTTGCGATAGGTAGCGGCGATAGCCCGAGAAACCCCTTGAACGCTGTTGAGAAGTTGGTGCTGTTCTCATATCCCAAGGACTCTGCGGCCTTGGCGACGCTTTCGTGCCCACTTTGCAAGCGCGCGGCCGGTCATCCGGTAGTGCCGGAACCAAGTCATTGGGCCGCAGTTAAAGGATGCCTCGAAGCGGTTCACGAGCGTTGTCTTATTGCTTCCGACCGTGCGAGCCAATTTGCTGAGGGTGATCGGCTGGTCGACCTGCTGCGCCAGCAGATCGCATGCGTCCTGCACCAGTGGATCGGCTGAGAAGAATGGCGGGGCCGAACGCCGCGCGATCTCGGCGACGCAGGCGGTAAGTCTGCTCAGAGCTACCTGCTCTACCGACGGCCACAGCAGGTAGTCGGAGTACCCATTGGCGAAAACTGCCATTCGGTCGAGGCTACCTTCCGCAACTAAGGCCAGTTGCACTAGTTCGGATGAGAGCTTCGCACGACCGTGCTTGTTTTGCGTCGGGTCGCGACAATCGACGAATCACGATTTGCGCCGAGCGTCCTGGCCGCAACAAACGGTAGTCAACCATATCGACCTGCGGCAAAGTGCTCACGATTTGGGCCAACGAGGCACCTATGACCGTGCCCAAGATATGCGGCCAGAATGGATGCGTGTACCTCGGGGTCATGTGGCCTGCCATAGGCGTGGCGCGGCGCACCTCGGTCGACGAGGGGGGACTTAGTTGGTGTGGATGGTTGAGGGTTTGAGCACGAGCACGTTTGGCATGTTGCCGAATATGCTCGCTTCCAATTCTCGCTCGAAATTGGCTCGCTTCGAGTTCGCTGTGTTGCAGCAGCGGATCCAGCTTCGCCTCCCGGCGCACGAGGAGCGGGTAACGAACTGTCACCGCTACACCCTGAGGACAGCCAGATTTCGGGTCGCATGACACTCATTGCCTGGACGACGCATCAGTCGACTCACCTCGCGCTTGTTGCCGGCTCTGTCGGCAGCCGCGGCGGCGATCTCCTGACGCAGCCAGCGATGGTCGGGGTCGCGATGGCAACGCTCGTGCCAGATCAGCACCGCCTCGTAGGACGTCAGTTCCACAGGCGGATCGACAATCGCTAGCGGGAGAAAGGCGGCAATTTTGGCCGCGACCCGGTGCGGTGCAACCAACACCAGGTCGGTCGCCACGATCGCCAACGCGGCCGCCAGCACGTTGGAAACCAGCACCGGATCGCGGCCCTGAAGATCTAACTTGACCAGCTCGTCATAGACCTGGCCGAAACCGTCTTTGGTATCAGAGGCAATGGCGGCGTGACGCAAGGACGCGAAGGCGTCGATTGTCCATTCCTGGGCCAACGCCGGGTGGTCGCTGCGTAGCAGGCAAGCAAGGCGGTCGGTATAGAGGCTGCGCCGAAAATAGCCCTGTGGAGCCTCACCAATCTGCCCGACAGCCAAATCGATATCGCCTTGCTCAAGCCGTCGGAGTGCGCCGGCTAGGAGCGAATCGGTCACTATGTCGAGATTAGGCGCGCGCTCGCGCAGCACCGGCAGGAGAGGCGGCAGCAGCAAGAGCGCTTGATGATCAGGCATTGCCATTGTCATCGTTGACCGCCATTCTCCTTGGACAAAGCTGCGGTTCAGCATCCCGCGGATCGGACCCAGCACCGTCGGCAGCATCTGGGCCAGGCGCTCGGCGTATGGCGTCGGCACCATGCAGCCCGAGCCGCGAACCAAAAGATCGTCATTGAAAATGCCACGCAGCCTGGTCAACGCTCGACTGATCGACGGTTGGCTCAGGCCCAAGTGCCGGGCCGCATGCGTCACGTTGCGGTGCTCCAGCAGCGCCTCGAGAACCAACAGCATGTTCAGGTCAATCGACGCCAGCATTTGCCGCCGTACGGCAGGAGGGCCCTCGACGACCAGATGCGGCCGTCTCCGCCCTTTTGCAGTGTTGCCATTGCAGGCGAAGTCATCCACGGCCGTCTTCTCCTGTTCCTACGCAGTGTGCTCAGGCTAACGTCTTGGAGTGATTGGCGTTGTGGTGTAGGCCGAGCCCGCTGAGCACATCAGCGAGTTCACGAGCCGGATCAACATCGCCCAATCAATATTGGCTAAGCGATCAGCCGAATGCTAGACGCCTGTCGGACCCGCGACGAGCGCCTTCCTGCTGTTTCGGTGGGCCGGTCACGCTCGACAGTGGTGGACGCGATCTCATCGAGCCGCTGCGGGCCGGCACATTGGAGAGTGCATAGCGGGGATCGCCTTAATCAGTCTGATGGTCTGGTCCACCCGTGAGTTCTCCGCCACGCGGTCTGCGTCATCGACTGAGCCCGACCCGGGCGGTGGGGAAAACTGGTCTGTCTTCACCATCGTGGTCTAACACAACACATTTCGCCACCGCTCCGAGAAAATGCTGCCTGACTTTTTTGGCCGCGGTCAGCTTGCTGCTGGCGAGGCCGGGTCCAACGACGCCGTCAAACCTCGCGGCAGATAAAGGATCGAGAGAAAGTCGTCGCACCAGCGATAGACATCGTGTTCGCGAAGCCACTCCATCATCGCGGTCCATCTCCTGATCCGCTCATCTCGCGGCATATCCAGGGCCGTTTCTATCGCTCTCGCCATGTCCTCCCCGTCATAGGGATTGACGAGGATTGCTTCGCCCAACTCACTTGCGGCGCCGGCAAAGCGCGAGAGCACGAGAACGCCCGGATCACGCGGGTCCTGCGCAGCGACATATTCTTTCGCCACCAGGTTCATGCCGTCGCGAAATGGCGTCACGAGACCGACGCGTGCCCTGCGGTAGAGGCGGGCCAGTTCCGGTTGGCCGAGCGACTGATTGATGTAGTGCACAGGCACCCAGCCGACTGTCCCGAGTTCCCCATCGACGCGCCCCACCAACTCGGCGACGTCCTTTTGCATCGCCTGATATGCCGGTATTTTGGCGCGGGATTTCGGGGTGATCTGCAGCAGCAAAGTCTTCCGTCTGCGATGCTTGTTGCTCCGTAGGAATCGATTAAAAGCGACGATGCGCTTGTCGATGCCCTTCGAATAATCGAGACGATCGACGCCAATGGCGACGTCAAAACCGGCAAGCCTGTCAAAACTCTCCTGCAGATCGTCGTCGCGCTCGGCGAGGCTTGCGAACCCCGCCGTATCGATGCTGATCGGAAAGACGCCGCAGCGAAATTCCTTTCCAAAGGCTCGGCAGTTGTCTCCGTTAAGATCGCCCAACTTCTGCCGGCGCAAGCATTCGGCGAAGTTGTTGCGATCGTTCTCGGTATGAAAGCCTACGAGGTCATAACACGAAAGCCCGCGCAGCAGAGTATTATAGTCGGGCAGGGTGAAGAGGATGTCCGCCGGCGGCCATGGAGTGTGCAGGAAAAAGCCCATCCGGTTTTTGGGGCCACGCTTTTGCAATTCTTCCGCGAGCGGGATCAGGTGATAGTCCTGCACCCATATGACGTCGTCCTTCCTGAGAATCTGCTTCAACAGATCTGCGAAAAGTTCGTTGATGCGGTAATATGCGGTCTCTCGCGCCTCGGAATATTCAGCGAGGTCGGCACGATTGTGGAAGATCGGCCAAAGAACCTGATTGGCGAAGCCGTAGTAATAATCTTCCAGATCCTTCTGCGAAAGATCGGTAAGGGCGTAAGTGATGCCGCCGGCTTTCTTTTCCGTCAACGTTGGCGGTTCTTCCTCGGCTTTTACCTTACCCGACCACCCCATCCAGAGACCGGCTTTTCGCCGGAGCGCCGCGTTCAGCGCAACGGCCAGACCGCCCGGTGGCGGTGAGCCATGTTCATCGGGCAGCGATACCCTGTTAGAGACAACGATCAGTCTACTCATTTTTATCTCCAGTCCTCGGACACGCCGGCATTGCCATACGGGCACGGCTCTCCAGTTGCTCAAAACTTGCTGACGGGAAGAGATCGTTCCGCGAGCCAGCAACAGCAATAGCTGTGAGAATAGACGCAGCGATACCGCGTGCGGAAACACGACGTTGTGGTATTTATCACAATTGGCCTATCATATGGCGTATCATTCATAGTTGGCGCCAAGCAGATGACGTATAATTGCTATTGGTTGGCATCGACTAATCTCGCTCAATACACGAGGATGTCAATTTTTCCGAGGTTTCAGGTGAAACAAATCTGGACGGGATTGAAAGCATAAGGGAAAGCAATCCTACGAGGTGCACAGACGCCGACGATGGTGCTAAATGACTGGAGGCAAGCGGAGGCCTCCGAGGAAGAGGACCCGGTCTCCCACACTGTAGCTGTGTTGCTCGGGTAACATTTTGGGTGAAATCAGCAGAACGCGGATGTCAAAGACTAGGGGGCTGGAGAACTCAGTTCCTGGTCCCTGCAGCATGCTACGCAAAGCGCTATTTATCTGCGCTATTCTGCTATGCGCCTGATGAATATTGTCCCACCTGCTGACCGTTCCTATTTGGCTAGCACCAGGAAGCCAAAGCTGCAGTTAGCAGGAGTGATCATGAAAAACATTCTCGTTATCAGTCGGGACGCTTCGCTGAGAGAACTGCTAGTCGAATTCTTGTCCAGGCATGAGTTTAGGGTGAGGGCGGTCGAAAACGGCCATCAGGCCGCCGGCAAAATAGCGTCCGAAGCGATTGATCTAGCAGTTATTGATCTCAGCTTCGGCCGAGAAGATGGTCTTCGGCTCATTCGGGATTTTGGGGCCAAGATGGATCTACCGATCATCATCATCAGCAGCAGCGGTGAGGATCTTGACGTGGCTGACAAGGTGACCGGACTCGGAACAGGCGCCCGCGACTACATCACCAAGCCCTTCGACTTGCCGGAGTTGCTAGCCCGCGTGCGCGCCGCTTTACGCGGGCCGCGGGAGTGTGACCGGAACAGGATCTTCCATTTCGATGACTGGCGAGTGAGCACGAAGCGTCGCCGCTTGCGCCAAGGGACGGATCATGAAATCAAGCTCACTGCGGGCGAGTTCAACCTCCTAATGGCCTTTCTCAAAAATCCGGGCCGGGTCCTTTCGCGCGAGCAGCTTCTGGCGGCGACGCGCGTCTATGATCAGGAGGTCTTTGACCGCAGCATCGATGTTCAAATCCTGCGCCTTCGCCGCAAGTTGGGACAGCACACTGGCTCGAGCCCGCAGTACATTCGCACCGAGCGTGGCGCGGGCTATGTTTTCAACAGCATCGTGAAGGTTGATGAACTAAGGACACGCAGTCACTGACAGCGCACTTTTTCTGTTTTTGCCTTGAGCGGCATCTTCGCCGAGGCCGATCGGGTGCCGGTGGATTCCCGTCGCCCCTTTCGTCGGACGGACGGGAGCCAATCAAATCTATCTTCTGGGTGCTAACAGTGCGCTCCCCGTCTCAACGAGTGATCAGAATGCCCCGCCCTCAAGCGCTCCATGAGGCGGTCTGGCTGAGCGCTCGACGCCAGGATGGTGCCGGGCCCGGCGATACCGCAAAGCTGGTCGTGCACACCGTCACGCGACCATCATCAAGAAAGGCACCTGTAGAGACAATGACCCTCAGTCCATGTTGAGCAGGGGAGATATTCGCCGGCCGCGCGTTCTCGTGCCTAGCCGAACGACCTGTGAAGATACATGGTTGCAGCGGGGATCGCAGTCGAGGTTTTGCTCAAGGTAGGAACATTATGAAGTCACCGTGGAAATTTCTTGTTCAATTGTCGTCGCGGCGACGACCGGCAAAAGTGCAAGAGAATTCGGTTGCGCATGACGCTGATCCCGAGGCTCTCGAAAGCCAGGCAGAAGCACGCTGACACTTTCGTCCGATGCTCCAACGGAAGCTTCTGCACACCTGATCACGATGCGGATGTCTCAGTTGATCAAGTGTCGATGTCATCGGACAAGCCGAAAGGCGATCCCAATCTAGCGCAGGCGACGAGCCTGCCGATTGATATTCAAGAGGCTAAAACGCCTGCGCCTAGTCCCCACCATTCCGGTGCGGTGGCGGATGCAGTGGAGCCGAAAAGCGAGACAAGCACAAAGCCCCAAACAAAACCGCGGGTTAACCGTCGAGAACGTCCGAGGAGGACCCGCGCCCACGTGGTTGCGAGAAGCGCTCTGGCCACGAATGAAGCTCAAAGCGTGCAGCCCTCGTCTTCCGGCGATTCTTTCTTCAATGAAGCGGCAATCATCGAGGAGGAGCTCAAAGAACTGCGATGACGGCTGGCTCAAAAACTTTATCGGCAGAACCTCCAACTCAAAACGATGCTTGAGCGATTTGATGTTTCGTGAGCTGGCGTCAACGCTGGACCGGGGAGATGCTGGGGACGTTATTCGCGGGAAGCTCTCGGGCCCGCTCGGAAACTGGACCTGGTGGTGTGTAAGAAGTCTGCCACCGAGAAGGTGCTGGGCAGCGCACCGACTTCATGTCTCGCCATCTCGACCTATGGCTATGCCAACGTTGTTGTCCTGGACTTCCGCGACATAGAACGCCGAGCTCCACACGCCTCATTGATTCGCTGAACGGTCGCTTTCTGGTGTCTGGCCGGATGTCTGACCCAGCACTGGTTCTTGGCCGCCCTTGCGGAGCCCGCGAAAAGAAGGAGGTTTGGCGCCGATACGATATGAAAAGCGGCGACCGGTGTGCGATAAAGCCCGACGGCCAGACGCAACGCCTCGCCCAGGTTTTGCGGAAGGCGTCGACGATCGGCGATCTGCGCCGCATCGGGAGCACCGCGGCGGACACTGTAAGCAGATCGCCGGCCCGGTCGCGCGCGATCACCTCGATACCTCGATAGCGTCCCAGCCAAGCGGCGACCGTTAGGCATTTCGATCCGGCAGCAGATCGAGCACACGGTTCCGCTCCAGATCGCGGATGATTGTCACGCAGTGCTGCCCCTTGCGCTGGGCCTCGGTCGTCGATGCCGAGCGCACGTGGGCCTCCGGCGGCTCGACCCAGGCTGCCCGGATCATCCGCAGCAGCGTGTCGCCGCCGACCGAAACGGGCAATTTGCGTGAAAGGCGCGAGCGGGGCTCACCGCCAACGACAGAGCGGATCGCCAGCTGGCTTGCGATGCGTGCTGCGCCTCAGGAAAGCCCAGCGACAATACTCAAGCCCAGGTCGTCGCGAATCCCTGCTTGATAAGCGTTGATCAGCTTTGCGGCGAGCGCTTCAGCTTCTTCAGACTTGCGTGACAAAGCTCGCCTCTGCAGCTCGTCTCGGATGGCCTTTTCGATCATCTCCAACTCGCAGGCCCAATTGGATCGAAACTCGAGGTTTGAGCTGAATTCATCATTACCCCTCCCACCGCCAACCGATGCGACGGAAGACCTTTGCGCCGTGCATTTCAGTCTGACTTGGAGTGCAGCTTTGCTGGAGATCTATCGAATATGAGCCCTCCTTACGGCCGGACGATCCGTATCGGTCCACTGCAGTGCCGCAATGGCGGAGCCGAATAGCAAGAGCAGGTATAGCCAGAGCTCCCATGAACCTGAGCATTTGGAGCCGACGCGTGCGCTTTCCATCCCAATCGTAAGCCATTTGTACGCCTTCGGAAGCAGTCCGACGAGATAGAACCAGAGAACGACTTTCCGGTCGAGTCTATTTTCACGTAATACTTTTAAAAGAGTTCCATCTGCGGGAATGGTAGTTTGAATGATGTTACTTGCGTGTCCAACGGCCGTCGGTAGGAAATGAGAAGTAGAGGTGGTCAACGCCGACGGTATTCCACAACGCGTCGACGGAACGCTCGGTCTTTGCCCCGGGAGGGCCTTGAGCTACGAGAAGGCGTTTTCAATCGGATTGAGTCGGGACAATAGCGCGGCAAGAGAGTTAGTTCGCAGTCCGCCGCTTCAATGATGACGATATTGCGGGGCTGAGCGTCGGCACGAGAACCAGACAGGGCCCGGAATACCGTGCCGTTCATCGCCCCGTCGAGCACCCGAATCTTCGCCAACCTGTAGGGGTCGCACGATTTTCAAAGTGGGGGATAGTGGTGGCAGGGCTCCGCTTGATTCAGTGAGTGCTGGGAGCCTTTCATCGTCGGTGGTCAGGCTCTAAGTGTGAGCCAAACATCAACTCTCCGTAAAACAGGACTCTGATGGTGGGGTTTTCTCTGTGGAGCACTCAGCCGAAAACAGCCTATCACTAAGGGAAGGAATTGCTGATGGCTGACGAGAGTAATGCGGGATCCGTTGCTGCGGCTGTAGCGACGGACGCAAAGTGAAAGCACCAACGGCTAAGTCGAGGAGGTCGCCACGGCCCAGAGAGGCGACTTCCGAACCAGGTCAATGAAAGACGCCGGCCGCAAAACGCAGGGGGTAAACCGAGTAAGAGAAGAGTGAGGAGGGCCAGGCTGATGCGGAGACGCAAGTCAGGGAAGGCAACACCCTCAAGGACTCTATCAAGAGCGACGGCATATCAGAGCAAACCTACTATCATGGGAAAGGTGCTGCGAAGCTTGTCGAGCAAAAGGGCACCAAGTGCGCCAATCCCTTGCCGGCGGGCGATGAGTTGGTAGATCTTGTCCAGCTCGAAGAGGAAAACCAGAGACTCCGCAAGCTCCTGGCGGAGAAGCTGCGAGCGGAAAATGCCGAACTGCGCGAGAGGCTCGGTCTGGACTAACCAAGGCCGCGAATGCGCGGGGCGGCTTTTCTTCGGCGTCGTCCTGTTACTCCAGAAGCTTATACTTGTGCCCCGTTTAGCATTGTAGCTGCCGGAATAGATTACCGCTGCAATATCAGCGTCGGGCATGAGCCACAGTCGCTTCCCGCCGTGCTGGTGTGTCAACGCTCTCCGGCCGGTCGCGGCAAATCCTTGACTCGGTTTGCCGCCAGCCTTATCTCGGGGAGGCTAGCACTCGCCAGTGAAGAGTGCTAACGCACCTCCATCGGATCGATGAAGATCCGCAATGTCACTTGATTGAGGGATTAGACAATGGCAAGCACCAACTTCCGCCCGCTGCACGACCGCGTTGTCGTTCGCCGCGTCGAGTCTGAGGAAAAGACCAAGGGCGGCGTCATCATGCCGGACACCGCAAAGGAAAAGCCGCAGGAAGGCGAAATCGTGGCTGTCGGTTCGGGCGCCCGTGACGAAAGCGGCAAGGTTGTTCAGCTCGATGTCAAGGCTGGCGACCGCGTCCTGTTCGGCAAGTGGTCCGGCACCGAAGTCAAGATCAACGGCGAAGACCTTCTGATCATGAAGGAAGCCGACATCATGGGCATCATCGGCTGACCGGTCGAGCCACTTCCCACATTCATGACAATCAAAGGGCAATGAGCCCGGGAGTTTTCTCACATGGCTGCTAAAGAGATCAAATTTGGCCGTACCGCGCGCGAAAAGATGCTGCGCGGCGTCGACATCCTCGCTGATGCCGTCAAGGTAACGCTCGGCCCGAAGGGTCGTAACGTCGTCATCGACAAGTCCTTCGGCGCTCCGCGCATCACCAAGGACGGCGTTTCCGTCGCCAAGGAAATCGAACTCGAAGACAAGTTCGAGAACATGGGCGCCCAGATGGTCCGCGAAGTCGCTTCGAAGACCAGCGACGTCGCCGGCGACGGTACGACGACTGCGACCGTTCTCGCCCAGGCGATCGTTCGCGAAGGCGCCAAGGCCGTTGCTGCCGGCATGAACCCGATGGACCTGAAGCGCGGCATCGACCTCGCCGTCGCCGAAGTCGTCAAGGACCTCCTCGCCAAGGCGAAGAAGATCAACACCTCTGACGAAGTTGCCCAGGTTGGCACGATCTCCGCAAACGGTGAAAAGCAGATCGGCCTCGACATCGCTGAAGCGATGCAGAAGGTCGGCAACGAAGGCGTCATCACGGTTGAAGAAGCCAAGACCGCCGAGACCGAACTCGAAGTCGTCGAAGGCATGCAGTTCGACCGCGGCTACCTGTCGCCCTACTTCGTCACCAACCCGGAAAAGATGGTCGCAGACCTCGAAGACGCTTTCGTTCTCCTGCACGAGAAGAAGCTTTCGAACCTCCAGGCCATGCTCCCGGTTCTCGAAGCCGTCGTCCAGACCGGCAAGCCGCTCCTCATCATCGCTGAAGACGTCGAAGGCGAAGCGCTCGCAGCGCTCGTCGTCAACAAGCTGCGTGGCGGCCTGAAGATTGCTGCCGTCAAGGCTCCGGGCTTCGGTGACCGCCGCAAGGCCATGCTCGAAGACATCGCCATCCTGACGGGCGGCACGGTGATCTCCGAGGACCTCGGCATCAAGCTCGAAAACGTCACGCTCGACATGCTCGGCCGTGCGAAGAAGGTTTCGATCTCGAAGGAAAACACGACGATCGTCGACGGTGCCGGCCAGAAGGCCGACATCGAAGGCCGCGTTGCCCAGATCAAGGCCCAGATCGAAGAAACCACCTCCGACTACGACCGTGAGAAGCTCCAGGAGCGCCTTGCCAAGCTCGCTGGCGGCGTTGCCGTTATCCGCGTCGGCGGTTCGACCGAAGTCGAAGTGAAGGAAAAGAAGGACCGCATCGACGACGCCCTCAACGCGACGCGCGCTGCCGTTCAGGAAGGCATCGTACCGGGCGGCGGCGTTGCCCTGCTGCGCTCCTCCGTCAAGATCACCGCCAAGGGCGAGAACGACGACCAGGAAGCTGGTGTCAACATCGTTCGCCGCGCTCTGCAGGCTCCGGCTCGCCAGATCGCTGAAAACGCTGGTGACGAAGCCTCGATCGTTGTCGGCAAGATCCTCGAGAAGAACACCGACGACTTCGGCTACAACGCGCAGACCGGCGAATATGGCGACATGATCGCCATGGGCATCATCGACCCGGTAAAGGTCGTTCGCACCGCTCTGCAGGACGCAGCCTCGGTTGCTGGCCTCCTCGTCACCACCGAAGCCATGATCGCCGAGCTGCCGAAGAAGGACGCTCCGGCAATGCCTGGCGGCATGGGCGGCATGGGCGGCATGGACATGATGTGACAAGGCGAAAGCCTTAGCACAGCAGGTCCATAAAGCTTCGCCCATGCAACTTAAGAGCAAGTTCAGCGCGTCAAGCGCGCTGAACGGGCGGCATGGACATGATGTGACAAGGTGAAAGCCTTAGCACGATCCATCTGGGTCTAAAGGGCGGCTCTTGGGCCGCCCTTTGTTATTGTGCGCCCGGCATGGGCGCACTCCTGCGGGTGGAAGTCCCGCCAGAAGCTGGTCACGGCGAGTGAAGTGAAGCGCAACTGCGTGACGCCGTCCTTGAGGCTCAGTCATACGTGCAGTCGGATCGTCGTGGACGTTGACCTTGAGAAGTTCTTCGACCCGGGTCAATCACGACATCCTGATCGACCGCCTGAGGATACGGATACCGGACCGGCGGGTGACCCATCTGACCGGACCTATCTGAACAGCGGCATCATGGACCATGGGGTAGCGGGTAGTGGTACGCACATCATGCAAGGGCGACCTTCATGCCTTTTTGTAAACCTTCCGGATCCTTCGAAGAAGCGTCTTGAGTTCGGGTTCGTCGACTGCGCAGGCTGCTTCCTCTGGCGAGAACCACTGAAGCTCACGTTGCCCCGCCTCCGGATAGTCTTGTTCGAGCTCCGAGACATTTAGCAAGTGAACCTGGACGAGGGCGGGCGCTGCTCCTGGTCACCTCAGTTTCTTGACATAGGTGTAGTGCCCCGACAGGTTTCTTTTTCACCTGCCCCCGAACCCCGGCTTCTTCCCACGCTTCTTGTCGGGCAACCTCATGCGGCTTTTTCCTGGGTATGCGGCAACCTTTGGGGATCACGCAGCGGCGACTGCCTCGGCTGGTGATAAGCAGAACTTGAATGTCGTTCTCTGCCCCCGGATTCGGCCTCACGCACACCGCGGCGTACTGGGCGATGACCTTACCCTTCAAGCGCTGGTCAGTGACCTTCATCAGCTCGGATGGAGCGGAACGGTTCGTATTATCAGCATCACGCCTCCTGCTTTCGATCAGCAAACGGCTCTCGTCAAGTGTGTGCGACGGAGATGATATGGATGGGTGTTGATGCGGTTCAGGTCGCGCAGGCGTTCCAGATGTCGCTCTGACGATTGTTTCCTCGTCCGGCGAACCTCGACCACACACACCTTCACCCTCATCAACTACTTGGCGGGATTGAGTCGCAGGTGACTAAGATCGTCAGGGCGATCCGCTGGGACATGCTCCCAGGTCCTCCTGAAGGTTTAGATGCGTCTTCGGGAGTCAGTTCGGCCACCCCAAGATCGCTCTCCCGAGATTGCGTTCGGTCATCAGCGCGTCGTGCGCAAGATCGAGGCCCTTAAAACGCATGTCTTCGTGTATCTATACTGAGGATGGCGGTGATCCAAAAAAGCAATTTTGTCAATGTCATGGGGTGCATTAAAAAAGATGAGGCGGCGCCAGGAGAAAGGAGGTTTTTGCGTGCGCCGTCAGGTCGGGGGACAGGTAGTTGGTCCAGCTTGGGATCCCATGTAGCCGGTGCAGCTTCATGGCGGAAGATGCCACAACGCGCGGCATCCCCGTCCGTCTAGAGCTAACTTCTTGAGCGCTAGAAGTTATGGCAGGCAAGTGTTTTGAGCGACCCATGATCGGTCGAGGGCCATCACCGAGCGAGCGAAGGTACGATGAAATGGAGAACGCGTCTTGCCGTCGTGATCAATCGCAGCCAAGCACCGCCTCCCTTCCGAGTGCCGGCAAGCCCTAAATGGCGAATGGCGCGAGGCGCTTCACGGGCGCATTCCCATCGACCGTGGCCACCCACGATTGAACAGCTTTTCGTCGTTGTATTCCCCACTTTCTTGATCCTGCCCGGGTGGCCTAGAGCTAACCGACAGGCCTCTTCAGGACTTATTTTACATGTCGCAAGAAATTTCACTTCCCGACGTCAAAGACCTTCTCGGCAAGGAGATCGGGGTTTCCGACTGGATAACCGTGACGCAGGAGAGCATAGACAATTTTGCCGACGCGACGGGCGACTTCCAGTTCATCCACACCGATCCGGTGCGCGCGGCGGCGGAAACCCCATTCGGCGGCACGATCGCGCATGGCTTCCTGTCGCTCTCGCTGCTTTCGGCGATGAACTACAATTGCCTGCCCAAGATCCGCGAGCAGACGATGTGCATCAATTACGGCTTCGACAAGGTCCGTTTCGTCGCGCCGGTCAAGAGCGGTGCACGCGTGCGCGGCCGCTTTACCATTGCCGATGCTCGCTTCCGCAGTGCCGGCATGCTGATGGTCAGCTATGATGCGACGGTGGAGATCGAAGGCGAGAGGAAGCCCGCGCTGACCGCGATCTGGCAGACAATCATCCAATTTGAACCGAAAGACCGGTCGGCGGATATTTGATAAGGGCCTGGCCTTCGCCACGGTACTGATGAAGTCGGCAGGGCGAGAACGTCCAAACGGCGACCGCTGGTCGCGGGCCGGAGACATCGTCAGGTCCGTTGCAATTCAGCTACAAGGAGATAAGCCAGTGAGCCGTCTTACGTCGCAGAAACCTGCTTACATCAAATGGCGTGTGGATCAGATGCGGGCGAACTCCCGAATCGAAGGTATTGAGCCTGATCCGCGGTACGTAGATTTCACGGCTCAAATGGACACCGAAGGCGTAGTGGAAGAGCAGATCGAGCGTTTCAAGGCTTTCCTGAAGGCCACTAAACCGTCCGCGGCTGGATAGCCTCGGCGGAGGACCCCTCATTGCGTCTCAGCGGTCCGCGCAAGAAAGAACGACGGCTCCACGCTACCCAGGCGTGATGAAACAGGGGTGTGGGATGCTGAATGCGATAAACCCGCGCGCCGCAGCGACCTGAATGCCTCCGGCATGGCGACTGGGAAGTCTGCCATCAATGCCATCGTTGAGGCGACGGCATCGAAGGAGCCATCGTCGAAACCGGTGTTCTTGCTATAAATGGAATCCTATAGTGGATGCTGAGCTGCTGCCGCTCTTCACTTTCGGAGCATGCCGGACATCTGCTCCGAAAGATGGATGCCGTCATCCGAGAACCTATTACGGCGAACCGTCTCGTGTTGGAACCTTCACCGCAGCCGAAGTCAATCAGGTCCTAGCCGCTGATTGATGGAGGGGACAGGAATGCCGGGAGCATAAACAGGTCTCGATAAGTGTCGTACCGTGTCGAACATCATGTGCCCGTTGGTCATTGTTCCATCGGGCCCCAACGTCGGCCTCTGATACCTGGGTCACGCCGTGCTCCCTTTCGGGATACGATTTTGTCAATGTATTTGTTTCGAACGAGCCAGCAACAGTATGCTATTACGTCCTCCGCTGAATAGAGAGACCACATGAGCGACGACAACATCATTAAATTTGAACGACGGAAACCAAAGCCGCAACCGAGGACGGTCAGTCCAGTGTGGCGGAAGGCGCTTACCTGGCTTGCCGTGATAGCGGGGTTGTTCCTGGTGTGGGCGTACTACCAATTCATCGCGCCGGACCTGCCATGAGAGGCGCTTCGTTGGGGCAGGACCTCGACGTCAGGGATGGAGTATCGCGGCCTATTGATTGGCTGCAGCTTTGGAATGCGATATTTCCACCGGGCTCTGCTTCACCATCACAGCGTGCCATTTACCTTGCTTCATCCGTGATCGGACATGCCTGGCGAAGGACACGGCGTCTTTTGGCCGCTTCGTCCGGTGACGCTTCGTGTTGCAATGCAGGCAGGCTGCGACGACGTTGTCCTCGGTATCCCGTCCGCCGTCACATCGAGCCACCAAATGCTCTGCAGTGCACTGGAAGAGAAAGACAGCCCGGCCTGGTACCCGAAAGCGTTCGCTGAAGATTTTCGGATCAGTCTCCCACATGGACTGCTGACAATAGTAGCATTGCACGGCTTGGCTCTTGGCTGCCTTACGTCTAAGTTTTTGTATGGTTGATTTCATGAGTTCACGTCCGTTGCTTCATTGCTGAAGCGGACGTGCAGCGACTTAAGAGCCGCCCCTCAGTTGGGGGGATATTCCTCGCACAAGACGACGCCTATAAGCGTCACTCCGCAGTCTTTGAACGGTCCGAGCGCAAATATGCTCCGCAACGCTGATGGGTCTTAACCCAAGCAAATCGCTTTGCCTCCGCAAAACTAAGGTAAATGGCCCAGTCAGATTGTCAACCATGACTACGCTCAATAGTGCGTCCAGCACTCTTGCTCCCTTGTCGCCAGTATTACCGAACGGTTTTAAGAGTGCCAGGTCGTTGCATTTACAACCGAACGGTGATTGTCAGTGTGTCCGAACGCGTTACCCAGGCAAAGCGCGAGAGACCATAAATGCCTCTGCGTTGCGTCGACGAGACAGGTGCCGATGTCTATGCGTTTGATTTGTCTGTCGAGGAGTGGCGGGCGCTAAGCGAGCGTAATCGCAAAAGCCGTGTATTCAGAATGCCGTGCTGCTCCACTGCGGTTACCTTGCGACGGTCAAGCCGAGGAGCATTTCGCGCATAAGGCGATTGGCGATTGCGCGACAGCACCGGAAACGGAAGCTCATCTCCGGCTGAAGCGGATCGCTGGCGAGGTTGCTCGGAAACACGGCTGGGGGGCATCAAAACCGAGGCCAAAGGAATTGCTCCGACCGGTGAAGAGTGCAACACCCCTTGGAACATTTCCGTCAACAAATTGTTGATTAATACACACTAGTGTGTATCTATGCTGTGTATGAGGAGCGGCGACATAATTGCAGCATTGCAGGAGGATGGTTGGTACGAGGTTGCCAGGAAGGGCAGCCACGTTCAATTCAAGCATCCAGAGAAGCCAGGCCGGGTCACCGTTCCTCATCCGAAGAGGGATTTGCCAACAGGCACCCTTAGGAGCATTGAAAAGCAATCCGGCCTAAGACTGAGGTAACGACCATGCGCAACTATATCGGATTGATCCACAGGGATGCCGAGAGCGATTACGGTGTTTCCTTCCCCGATTTTCCTGGCGTCGTAACTGCTGGCACAGACCTCGATAACGCTCGGGCCATGGCTGAAGAGGCCTTGTCCTTGCATATCGAAGGTCTCGTCGAAGACGGTGAAGCGATTCCGGAGCCGTCTAGCCTTGAAGCAGTTATGGCCGACCCTGAGAACAGGGACGGTGTGGCAATTCTCGTGGCGGTGAAGACCGAAGCCAAAAAGGCTGTTCGCGTCAACGTTACGCTTCCCGAAGATGTCCTCGAGGAGATCGATGCGTTCGCGGAAGCTCATGGCTTAACGCGGTCGGGATTCTTAGCTCGTGCTGCCAAGCACGAGATCGAGCAGGTGAACGACGACTCCGACTACGCGGAAGAGCGTCTGTCGGCTTAGAAGTGGACCCCGAACATGAGTTCGAGGGCGACGGGCAGGGTTTTCCCGAACCATGTCTGACCTCATCGTTTGGGAGAAAGTGTCTGCTCTACAGGCAATAAAAACGCCGCGGGAGGAGGGTGTAAGAGCTTGTCCGAGAACAGCCCGTTGCTGGCCACTTGTGTCGAAGGAGGAACTGGCCTGGCTTCCAGATTTGCTCGCTGTTCTCCATAGAGATCCGCTTGCCTGAAGCTCCCTCAGATACAGATGCTTCGCCGGTCGAAATACGCTCGTCCGGCCGCGGCATCCCGCCTTGATCTGGTCTTCGGTGTACGCCACGGAAGCGATCGCGGCAAAGGGGATGTACACGCGCCGGCAAAAGACGTTCGAATAGCCAGAGCGGTGCGCGGAAATTACCAAGGCTCGGGGGAACGAGGCATGTTAGGAGCCCCGGAAATGGCGTGCTCACCGGTTTGTAAACACTACATTCTAAAGACGCCATAATGTGGCGTCTCGATGGGAGCATTGAGCGAAGCACTCACGGCGATCGCGAGCGCGGTTCTGGTGTCGACAGGATCAAGAATCCCGTCGTCCCAGATTTCAGACGTTGCGTAGTATGCGCTCGATCGCTTCCTATATTCTTCCAAAATCGATTGTCTGGTGGCTTCGTAATCCTGCGCCGATAAGCGCCTATCATCGACCGCCAATTGCTTTGCCTTGACATCGGTCAGCACTCGCGTCGCTTGGTCGGCACCCATGGCTGAAATCTGAGCCTGCGGCCATGTGAACAGAAAACGCGGATCGAAAGCGCGCCCTGCCATGGCGAAGGTCCCCGCACCGTGAGAGTGGTTACAGATGACGGTGAATTTGGGCACCGCCGCTCCAGACACGGCCATGAGTAGCTTGGCGCCATTTTTGGTAATCCCACGCCGCTCATATTCGCTGCCGACCATGAACCCGGTGATGTTCTGCAGGAACAACAGGGGCGTCCGATTCATGTCGCACAGTTGGATGAAATGAGCGCCTTTCAGCGCACTGTCGTCGAACAGCACGCCATTGTTCGCCAGAACACCGATTTGGTATCCATGGAGGCGCGCGAATCCACACACCAGAGACCGGCCGTAGCGTGGCTGGTATTCATGGAACCTGCTGCCATCGACCAAGCGCGCGAGAATCTCCCGCATATCAAAGTGCACTCGAGGATGTCTTGGAATTATGCCGTATAGTTCCGACGCATCATATGCGGGCGGCTCCGGAGCGACTCGATCGATCGAGGCCTTCTCGGGACGTTTCAAACGGGCAACTATGTCGCGGGCAATCGCGATCGCGTGCATCTCTGATTCCGCGAGATAGTCGGCCGTTCCCGATACACTGGTTTGCATGTCAGCGCCGCCGAGTTCGTCGACAGACACCTGCTGGCCAGTCGCAACTTGCACGACCGACGGGCCTCCCAGAAATATAGCTCCGCTTCCCTGGACGATAACGTTGTACTCGCTTAGAGCAGGAACGTAGGCCCCTCCCGCAATGCACTGTCCCATCACAAGGGCGACCTGCGGCACGCCCATCTTCGAGAGAATGGATTGGTTGCGGAAAATTCTGCCTGCGTGGTGGCGATCTGCGAAGAACTCCGCCTGCAGAGGCAGAAATCCACCGCCGCAGTCACAAAGATGAACGACGGGCAGACGATTTTCGATTGCTATATCCAAAGATCGGACGATCTTCTTGACCGACAACGGATACCATGCGCCACCCTTCACGCTCGAGTCATCAGCGTGAACAATCACCTCGCGTCCCGCGACGATGCCGATGCCGACGACCTGCGCTGCGCTTGGCACCTCTCCGTCGTAAGCCTCGTTCGCAGCCAGTGTCGAAAGTTCGAGGAAAGGAGTTTCTGGATCGAGCAGAGCCTCGACCCGGTCACGGACAAAAAGCTTGTTTTGTCGCCGCAGGCGCTGGCGATCCCGCTCGGGACGCTCTAAACGGACCGCGCGCTGGCGCTCCTTCAATTCGGCCGCAAGTCTTCTGTTGTGGAGCTCGTTGAGGCGAAATTCTCGCGAGTTCACATCAATGAGAGAAGCGAGGCGCTGCATTTCAATGCCCTTCCTCTGTGATCGTCACTAATACCGCGCCATGCTCGAAGCTCTCGCCTTCGTTGAAGTGAATTCGGTTGACCACCCCGTCCTGTGGGGAGCGTATGATGCTTTCCAGCTTCATGCTCTCGATCACCATCAGCGCGGTGCCTGCGGAAATCCGGTCGCCGGGCAAAACCGACGTTTGAACGACGACTCCTGGCATCGGCGCGCGCGCCACGAGAAGACCTGCATCCTTTTTCACCAGAGCATGGGCTGACAATGGGTCTCGGTAGCGCAGAATGCGCGTTCTGCCGCGAATATGCAGATGAATTGTGTCACCATCGATGGCGAACCTGACCGGCTCGCTCGCGCCCGCTATGGTAAGAAGGCCGCAGCCGTCGCCTTGATGGGAGAAGTCGAGCGGTGCGAGGACTTCGTCGCCCAAATGCAATTGATATCCCTGCTGGCAGCGTGAAAGCCACAACTGAAAATCTACACCTTCAAGCTCGAAAACGTGGTTCACGCGTTTCTCCATCCGCCGAGCGAGGCGTGAAGCTCAGGGACGGCATCCGCCGAATCTCGCACCGGTCTCGTCAGGAGAGCGGCGGCTGCCAGGAATGTCGACAAGTCGGACGCGGAGTCGCCAGCGGTCAGCTGCGGATTTTCGTCGAGATATCCAGTATGGACCTGTCCGCTTAGAAATTGCTCGTCGGCAAGGATGCGCGCGAGGAAGCTCGCGTTTGTTTCGCAGCCGAGGAGTACCAGCTCCTGCATCGCGCGTTCGGCCTTTTGTATAGCCTCATTACGCGTCGGCGAATGCACGATCACCTTTGCCAACAGGGGATCGAAGGCTGTCGTTATCTGCTGACCTTGCAAGATGCCACTGTCGATCCGTAGGTCCCGACCGCGGGGATAGTCGAGCACCAGTACCTTCCCCCTCGCGGGAGCAAAGCCGCGTTCAGGAGCTTCGGCATACACCCTGGCTTCGATTGCATGTCCTGTCGAGACGATATCTGGCTGCGAAAAACTAAGCGCGTAGCCTCCAGCGACATAGAGCTGTTCGGCAACAATATCAATGCCAGTGATCATTTCGGTGACGGGATGCTCCACTTGCAGGCGCGTATTCATCTCGAGAAAATAGAACTCTTCTCCATCAACGATGAATTCCACAGTGCCTGCGTTTCGATAGTTAGCGGCTCGAGCGATACCCACGGCAGTTTCACAGATTCTCTCGCGCAACCCCGGGGGAAGCGTTGATGCGGGCGCCTCCTCAATGATCTTCTGAAATCGGCGCTGGACCGAGCATTCCCGCTCGAACAAATGAATGACGTTCCCGAAGGCGTCGCCGAGCACCTGCACTTCGATATGCCGCGGCTTTTCGATATATCGTTCGATGTAGAGCCGATCATCCCCGAAGTAGCGCTGGGCCTCACTGCGTGCCTGCGCAATGGCGTTTTTCAAAGTATCGAAGTCGCGGACGATCCGCATGCCCTTGCCGCCGCCGCCGGCCGATGCTTTTACCAGCAAGGGCACTCCAACGGATCGCGCCCTCAGGATGAACGACGCCGGGTCATCTTCTTCGATCGCTGAAGGCACGACTGGAAATCCGTTCCGCTGAACAAAGTTGCGGGCCCGGATCTTGTCGCCCATCAATTCGATGCTCTCAGGAGTGGGCCCGACGAAGGCGAACCCCGACTCGGCGACCGTCCTCGCGAACTCGGCATTCTCTGCGAGAAATCCATAGCCTGGGTGAATCGCCCCAACGCGAGCCTCGCGGGCGGCGGCGATGATTTGTGCGGTATCAAGATAGGCCGCGACTGGCGTGCGACCGCTTACGGCAATCGCCATGTCGGCCATTGATACGGCCGGCGCTCCCGCATCGAGATCGTGGTAGACAATTGCGGAACGCAGTTTCAGCTCGCGCAGGGTCTTGATGATGCGCACGGCAATCTCGCCTCGATTGGCGACCAGAACTGTATCAAAGGGTAATTTTCGCATTCGCCTATTTTTTCTAACCTTAGAGCTGGGATTAGTATTCCCGTTCGCGGGCACCTGCTACTGCGCTCAATCTCCCGTATCACTGGCCGCAAATCTCCCATGGATGAGCGGAGTCAAAATTGACCCTGCGTTGTCGAGCGTCCTTGGGGTCGATGCTCTGATCGCCGAAGTAGATCATCCCCAGCAAACCGGAGCAGGCCGGTGATGGTTGAGTAGCTGCAGTGCCTCGTTAGCGTTCGCAACGAAGCCCACTTGGAGGCGCCATACTGCGGTTGGCTGAATGCCCCCAATGATGGGCAGGTGGACGGCAGACACGGAGCGCGGTTCCATGGGTATCACTTTGCATGCGTTTCACTTGAGCCTGCTGGCATGAACCTTCTCTCGATCGGTGTGGCACACGAGGCATCGAAAGCGGGTCGAATGTCAGTTCCACTCCGAATTTCACACCGTCATCACCACTTCGGAACACAGAGCTATTTAGTATAATTTTGGCGAACTGCGACACTGGCCCACGAAGAAAGCCGTTCACGGACTAATAGGCGAATTTATGTTGCCTTTCACGCAAATTTCTTAGTATCATTGTTCGATCTCGCCTCGTTATCTGTCCATAGCAATTAGCAAGAAACTATCTTGCCCATTGCCCCCAAGCTCAATGAGACTATCCGTTACGTGACTCAACTGCGGAAGCTACACTGGAAGACACGATGGACGCCACACTTATTGTGTCGCGTGACACTTTTTGGATATCTGCATGCTGATGAAATCACCTTGGGAGCCTTGGATCGCACCTGGCGATGAGCCA
>Ga0214543_1000859_pt1 | contig 55615 bp, 30 predicted proteins | sample CNSS2metaG_FD_160094 | JGI IMG/M metagenome (GOLD analysis project Ga0214543, IMG submission 160094) | Root nodule microbial communities from cowpea collected in UCLA plant growth center, Los Angeles, California, USA - CNSS2 | ecosystem: Host-associated > Plants > Roots > Nodule | place: USA... | reverse complement strand
TATATATTTTTTAGATTATTTAATAAATTATAAATAGTTTAGTAATTTAAGCGGGGACGGGTATTTGGGCGGGTATATATATATCTCCATCCCCATCCCCATCCCCAGTTGAAAATTTCGGGTATTACCCATACCCATACCCATACCCAGTCAAAGCGGAGATTCCCCGTCAAAACGGGGATGAGTTCGGGTGATACCCACGGGCACGGGTTTATTTGCCATCTCTAGAAGAAGCTGAGTTTTCCAACAATTTAGAATGAATGTGGACTATATTTTTTAATATGATTATTTATTGTCAATAGGAAACTATAATTTAATTGAATATATAATTTTTTTGGGGGGAGATTTTATGAATTTTTCCACCGGGAATATTTTAGTAAAATAATTCCTTAATGCATTTCTTATATGTTTTACATATTACCATTGTAGTATGTAAAAATTTTACTTTCAAAATCAAATTTTTAATCTCTTAAAAAGAAGTATCGGTGATGAATATACAAAGATATAACCTTATATAAATTATTACTAGATAATAAAATATTATACGAAACTTTTATAACACATATATCACTCTCAATTCCTTTAACCTTAATTACATACACTATTTTTAAAATACGAATTTAACTCAAATCTTATAACACTATATTATAGAATTATAAAAAAAATAAAATGCAAATTTAGACTGTTTTTTTTATTTGAGGTAAGAGGACAATATAAACTTAAAATTCATTATATAACTATTATCGTCTATTCTTTTACTTATCCTAGGTGACATAAAATTTTTTCATATGTATTAATTTCATCTACCAAACACAATCTTATTGTTGTGTTGTTGGAGATGAAACTCATTCTGAATTCGGGAAGGAAAGGTGTTTGATATCTTTTACGTAAACTTCTGCTTAAATTTGAACGAACATTTTGAGATTGAAATTCAGTCTCTGAAAACATAAATTTTAACCATGTGTTGATGTTTTAGATTTTTCAATCCTCTTCGAAATTCAGTCTTCGAGGTCAAATTCCAAACAAGCTTATTAGGTACTCGTGATGAAAAAAAGTAAGTTCGAAAAAAAATGAATTCCCATCTATTAAAGTGTTTAGTGTTATTTTTATTTGAAATTAAAATAGTATTATTTTTAAACAATTTTGTTTTTCTTAAATAGTTTTAGTAGAGAAATTTTTTTTATAAAAGGTGCATGATTGGACCAGGTTGGGACCATGCAGAGTATTGGGATAACCCTCCTCCTCTGCCCTTTTCCTGCTTGTGCTGCTCTTTCTTTAATGCTTCCTACATACATACATAGTAGAAACCAAGATGTTAAATTACATAGTTACAACTCATTAATTATTGCTTTAAAAAAAAAACTTGAACTTCTGCAATAATAATTAATGTTTTAAAGGTTATAATAAGCAAAAACAATTTGAAATTGACAAATTGGGAACAATAAAATCAACTGCAGTCAGTATACATAGACTGTTCATTTGGTTGGTAGGGTGCACCAATCATTAAACCAACCACAAAGGGCAATCCCTCTGCACAAACAAACATTGAATGAAAGAGAGAGAAAAAAAATTCATAGGGCGAGAATTAGAAAAAAGAAAATTTGATTTTGTCTACAAAAGATATCTATCTATCTATCTATCTATCTTGCAGTTGGCTGTGCAACTGATTCATCAATTGACAGGAAACTCTCAGGTCCAACTAGATCCATAGAACCCATGTTCATGGAAGACTGAAAAGAATTTTTGGACATATCATCTGAGTTCCCTTCTCTTAATGCTTCTGCCTGTTTTTCAATAGATATGGCATCTTGGATCTCCTTTAGAACTTCTGAAATTGATGGTCGCATATGTCCATGAGGCTGAACACACATCAATGCTTTCTCTGCTATTTTCCACATTGATTGTAGGTCATATTCATTGTGCAACAGAGGATCGATAATACCTTGTATGTCTCCACTCTCAATGTGTAACTTTGCCTGTGAAAATTTCATGCAGACAACCAAATTTAGTCGCTGATAGTTCGAAATAAAGTCATGTTAGATATCACTATGAACTTTGATATCTGAGTTATGTTGACACTCAAAGTCCATCAATCATTTACTGTCACATGAAAATTTAGTTGATAGTTCATTTTGTCATCAATTTATGATTTACTTTTTTCAATGTTGCAAATTAAATACTACACAAAAGAAACTACAAAGGATGGTAGTTCCTTTATACTCCAAAAGTTCTATTTATGAATAGAAATAAAAACCTACCCATTGGACTATGTTTCGACAATTTATACCAAAGCTTTCATTTGATATTGCTTCTTGACCAGACATTAGTTCAAGGAGAATTACACCAAAACTATAAACATCACTCTTGTCTGTCAGCTGTTGGGAAATATAGTACCTGTCAAAGAAAAAGTTAGTCATCAAGAAATAATAACTTTAGGTTTTGCTGAAACACACAAATTGTCTGAAAATAGATAAAGGCCTTACTCAGGATCCAGATATCCTACTGTTCCTCGAACTATGCTTGAAACATGTGAGACTCCATCAACAGCAAGTTTTGAAAGACCGAAATCAGAAACCTTGGCTTTCATGTGCTTGTCCAAAAGAATATTGCTGCTTTTTAAGTCTCTATGGATAACGACAGGAACACAACCCGTATGAAGATATTCAATCCCTGAACAACCATGAGAACAATACATTTAGCATCATGTGATGGATCATAAGAGAAGGATCATTCAATCACAAAAATTAGAGGAAAAGTAGCTTTATATTCTAAAAGCACTAGCTTAACAATACCTTTGGCAGCATCTTCAGCAATCTCAAGACGCTTAATCCAATTAATACTTCTTCCATTGGCTAATGGACCTACAAGAAAATATTAGACATAAGTGAAGATATGGGTTTCTGCTCCTTGATTTAAGTCATGCAGGCTTACCATAAAGATGTTCTTTGAGAGTGCCATTATGCATGAACTCATAGACAAGCATACTATTCTCTTCATCTCGGCAATAACCAAGCAGCTGTACCAAATTTCTATGATGTATTCTTGAAAGAAGAGTTACCTGGATCAAAGGAAAACATCATACCAAATTACAATAGAATTAGTAAGAAAGTTGCAACTATTTTGTGTATTTAATGCTTTATTTAGAAGAAAAACAATGCAGTGAGCAACTCCAACAGATCACAAAATGAAATGCCATGCCACAGAAAGAAAAACAATAAGGGACAGAATAATGCTAGAATACTTATAAAGGTTAATTAAATGCAGGTTACCTCATTTGAGAACTCTCGCTTGCCTTGATAGGAATTACTGGTTAAAACTTTAACGGCTATCTCGTTTCCATCTTTTAGCTTCCCATAGTAGACAACTCCAAAACCACCAGCACCAATTTTTTTCTCAAAGTTATTGGTAGCATTTTCAATTTCAGAAAAACTGAAGCAGTGAGCAGCTTCTGCAGGATCATCGTTCTTCCAAGAAGCCAGTCTTTGAGCAGGGAGAGAATCAACTCGGTCTATGAAGAGTGTAAACATATAAATCATGATATATCATCTCAAATATCAAACAGACACAATAAATGGCTGTGTTTAGATTCTACCTTTCTGATAATATTTTCTCTTGCCTTTGCGCATATACAAGCAAGATATAACAGTAGCCAAAAGTAGAACAGAAGCCCCAACTGATGAACCAATAATAACGTACATATGCCCCTTTATTTTGCTTTCTTTGTGAAGATTGAGGTTTCCAGAATAGCTGACGAGGATGACAGGAAAAAATTAGAGGTTACCAAATATAAATGAAGAGAGAATTAGAATATTTGCAACAGAAGAATAAAATATTTGCTACGCTATAAAAAAACATATTATTGACTAGAGATCTGAAGTAATATAGCATTCCAAAAAGATACAAATTGAAGTATATCAAGTTAAACTTGAAAAAGAATGTAGCATTCAATATTTACTAAGATTAGCTGAGAGATACGAAACTGTTTATCTAAGCAATCAAAGCACCATCATATCCAGCTGAAAGTCAGAAACCGACATATTAAATGAAAAATATCTAAAGAAATGGACAATGGTAAATATGAAAGAGAAAACAAGTTGGTGAAGAAAGTGTATGTGGGTATTAGCACATTTACATATCAGAAGTAATTAATAGTATAAAACAACACATTAATTGATCAAACCTAGATTTTTACTTTTTCTGGTTATAAAGCAGCCAAGTTCATTTAATGTGATAACAGATATTAACACATTAGACAAACCAGATACAGGTGAACATATAAATGAAAACAATTAACAGGATAGGAAAGTTCATCTATTATCCAATAAGATTAAAACTGCCAATATTTTCCTCCATTTCCTTACATGGTAATACTGAATGCTCTTAAAGTTAGAAGGTTAAAATTAGACTCACTTCAAAACCAAATCCTTACTAAGAAGATCTGATGGTATTGTTCCAGATAACATGTTATTTTGCACATACCTGCAAATGTCAAAAGCGTTACCTGAATTTCATCAAAAACTCAAAATAAAACAACTAATCAAAGCATAATAACTTAACGTGAGTTAGTCTGTAGGTTCATCAACAAAATGATACTCGTTTTTAGTGGAGATAGATATGTATTTTATTTAAGACCATAATTAGATTTATCAGAATATCTTAAGTTTAAAGAGCTTACAGTTCCCTCAAGTTTGGAAGGTTCACTAAAGAAGTTGGGAGCACACCGGTCAATTGATTGTTTTCTAGATGACTGCAAAAAGAAAGAAAGGTTTCAATCAGCTAACTACAACATAACATGACAAAAGGAAGGAAGATAGCAATGATTACATGATCTTTAAGTCCATGCAACCAATAAAATCAGGTAATGGACCAGTCAACATATTTCCATCAAGCCATCTGCATCCGAGAATTAAATCACATCAATACCACAATACAAGTTTAACGGACCAAACATGAGATATCAACAACCCAGTCCAGAAATATTAGAAATTAAGATGAAACTTACAGTTCAACCAAACCAACCAATTTGGTGATGTCCAAAGGAATATTGCCAGTCAAGTTTCTATTGGATAACAAGCTGTCACCACCACAAAAAAAAGTTACTATTACAGATCATTTATACTTCTCTTTTAAGTTTTAAAAGATATATAGCACATTGAGACTCCACAGGCCAAACTAAAACCATAAAAAGATTAACCTTTACATTGAGACTATTCTTGGTTGTGGATCAGAGTTACATCGAACCCATGACCATGGAACAGGTAGACATGGATCACCACCTTCTTTTGCCCAGTCTGCTGCAGAGTAGTGCGAAAGTACACTGGAGATGGTTGCTCCTGCAAATCATTCAATCCGCACAGTACATCTATTACAATTTTCTTATGCTATAAACAAGACTTAACTAATACACTTGCATTACAACAGACATGCTTATCAAAGAATCACTTGATACAGTTGTAAGTTAGTAAAAAACACATCATCTTGTAAGGTAGCCTCTTATTAAGGAACTAACCATCTAGAGAACCATCGTTTTTCTCCAAATACATGTTTATCTCCATGGCATTTAGGAGAGGTCCCCTAGAGGAATCATATGTCTTTCCAAATCTAAAAGAGAGCACAAAAGGTAGGGATATGTTGGTAAATCCTGGTTCATAAAGACGATATTTCCCTTGAGCGTTTTCTTCAATATTCACAACTGCCTTGCTAACATCAGGCTGGCCTGGAAGAACTAGCCTGAATTTTCTGGATTCATTGGGACCCAGATCTTCAATCTCTGCAAAATAGGTGAATGCCCAACCGGTACCAGGAAAACCATCCAAATTTAATCGGTAAGTTAGAGATCCATTAGTACCCACTACAGCTGTCTGCATCACTTTCACTGGTGGCATTTCATCTCTGTTAACATCAATTGGTGCTACTGTAGAAATTTTTTGGGTTCCAGCAGCAACATCAACAAGATAATTAGCTTTCTTTATAGAATCCGACTCCCAAATTCTATCAAAAGGGTCATCAGGATACCTGAAATGGCGGAATTATAAACTTATTGAACCACAGGAAACTGTTTTAAAAAACTCAAAAGAAGAAAGCAACTACACATCTAATCAAGTACATAATCAGAGAAAATCTATAAATAGTTCTTTGACATGAAGAGTTGAAGACAATTACAGTCAATAGATAGCTAAGATTTTACCTAGTAAATATGGATATTAATATGCAAGCTCGTGTATTTAAATTTTTCCAAGTAGTTGGAACAACATGGTTTATAAAGATTCATTAGAAATATTAACTTGTACCAGAACATATTATGAAGTAGCATGTAGAATGACTTAAGGTACCTAATTGGAGCATCACTCTCTGCACCAAAATTTATCCTTGCAGAGACACTAAGGTAAAAGTGTTCCTCAAATTGAGTATAATAAACTGAACCATTGAATTGGCGAAGTTCAAGCGTGGAGATGAACGGTTGTCCGGTTGTTGCATTTGATAAGCAAACACTCACTGTAGGACTTGAAGCCAGAAATATAAGCTCTCGCATTTCTATGCTGTTGGCATCCGATATAACAATGGTAGACCAGTGTGTAGCCCCAACAGAAATGTCAAATTTTGGATAAACATTGTTATTGTCAAAGTTCCCATACAAGAAAGAGGCCCTGAGAAGATACCTCGTCCTACTCACAACATCAAGTGTGTAACAGTATTTCCTCGAATCAGCAGGAAAATGTCTAAGTGTCGTGTATTGCTTCCGTGTCTCATTTGTAACTGATATAGTACTTGTTTGTCCATAAGTAAGCTTATCATCAGGAGTCCACTGAAGACCAATTTCATCGGTAAATTCTGTTGTACCTCCACAGTTCAAACTTACAAAACCTGCTTAAGATGACATGTTTTTGTTATTCATCACAACATAGATTAATTCCAAACTCTTAGAACAACAAAACCTCAGAAGAAGCTTGAAAAAACAACATGGTAAAAAATTCATTAAACCATCATAAACCTTAATCCGAACCGATCTCATATCCAACTGAACGGACAAGAATCAAAACCACTTAGGCTTAGATCTTAGCTTTTTTTGCAATCCATTACATTGTTTGTGTATGCACTTCACAAAAGCTTCAATAATCACAATCCCCCCTCTAAAACAGGATGGTAAAAAAGATATTTTGCTCCCCGGGATTTGAAGAATACACCGAAAAGACATTATCTTTTTTACAAAAATAATAAAAGAAACCACTGACGAGCAGCATAGGGCACAGCACAGAGACGAAAACAAAAGGGTTGGCAGGGAACACAAAACTAAGATAACTAGTAAAACAAGACACCATTTGCATCGTATATAAAGGTTATGAAGTAGAAAAGGGTTGAAGTTGAGTAAAGAAAATGAAGAAAGAAAGATACCTTGCATAATCTGAGCAGAAGAAAAAGGTGAGTGGAGTGGGAATGAGAGTAGAACCGTGAGAAAGGAGAGAAAGGGTAAAGTAGCCTCCATTTTCTAGGATGCGAGGCTTTGCTGAGATGAAACCATAAAAAATGGCGGAACCGAACCCAACAAAGAAAGTGAGTGAGTCTCAAAGTTTCACTATACTCAGACGGAGACGAACATAAATACCATGATGATGCTAGAAGTTGGCATCACTTTTCCTGTGTTGGTCGCAGTCTTCTACACTAAATAATACAACAAATAATGCAGCAAAAAGACGTGCATGATATTTAAAAGAATCATTTATTTTCCATTGTATAATTTCTACAATGGCTATTATAAATTTGTTTCGTAAAGATTATGCTATCCACGTATCTTAATGAAATTTATAGAAACCGTTATAAATAAAGTAAGTGTAAAAATTGAATTTTTAAAAAGTCAAAATTCTTTTTGATAGGAAATGTTTTCATTTATTAGAATTTAATTTGTTAGTTAATGTGTCTTAAGAATATTATTATTTTAAGAAATATTCCTTTTATACATAGAAACAAATAACACATTCGTTGAAATATGTTTTAGTTTGTTTGAATTTTTTTAATGACAATTTAAAAAATGTGTAAATTGTTACAAATAAAAAATATTGTTTCAATACTCACCATAAGTCTCAATTAAACCAATTATCACCTAGATAACCACCATTCCCATTAATCATATTTAACTGAGTCAAACACCATAAATTTCATTACATAAAAATCTAATCAATCCATTTAATCCAAGTAATAGAATAATTATATACATTTATTTAAGTAGTCATATGAATGAAATCATACGAAAATATTTTTAAAAATGCATTAAACACTACTTGTCACATTACATTGATTGAAGTGGTGACAAAAGTTGCAACTAAAGGGTTTAGTTGAATATTTAAGAGTGTAATACTAGGTTGTCAGATTTTATTGTTATAACAATATACGGTTTTTTAATAAGTGTCATATTACATTGATATAAAACTGCATTTTATAAAAGAGATGCATACTTAAGGATTTATAAAGTTAGTAAACCATATAATATAGATCTGGTATTATAAAAGTTTTACAAAAAAGAAAAACGTCATTTCATCGTTTTGGATTTGATTCAGGTAACTAATAATTAATTTTACAAAGAACTTAGTGATAATTAAAGTGGGTCTTATTTAATATATTTGTCCATATAAAGCTGGATATTTTTAAATAATATATTTGTCTTAGTTTACAAGATTGTCTATTGCTACATTTGTGTACTCTTTTTGAGTACTTTAGAGTGAGACTCTCATCTAACGAAGTAATGATAATATTGTTTCATCCATTTCAAATAGTCAAGGTTTTTAAATTTTACAGAATAGTTGAAATCGAATGCTATTAATATTTTTATCAGGGAATGCATTATTTCTGTTTGTAAACTAGAAAGCATATATTTAATTTTGTAAATAGCGACATATTCTAGATCAGTGACTTATAGAAAAGAATTTTATATTTCTAATTGGGACATTACGATACGATGATCTCGGGTTGCATTAGTTTCTAAAACTAAATTCGAAATTCAATCTAATTCAATACTAATTTTAGTTCGTTGGATTTTTTTATTATTATTCAAGTATAAAAAATTCATTAACAGATAACAAAAGGCTACAAAAAAAAATCTATGTTTTGAGAGTGGTATTTATTTATTTATTTGTATTTTATTATCGGTCTGTGGTGTGTGGGTCCCATGGCTTGACGACACAGTGATATCTGAGGACCCATGTCTATGATGGTGCTGAGGTGGCAGAGTCTCGGGGTAACAACCATCGCGCGTGACTTACACATTATCAGCATCAAAATCACCATGTCCAAAGGTTTTTTCTTATCTCAATTTCATAGTTTTCTATAAGTAAAAAATTACAACAAATGTAAACTAGTCTTTAATTTTTATAAGTTTATCTTAAACATTTGTCTAGTCAACGTAATGTAACGATAGTTTAATTTTTATATTTTTATAAAAGCTTATTTAAAAAAATTAAAAAAATTCATCTCATTCTTACTTAAGCAACTCATACATCAAAGTTAATCTCTCCAAATTTTCTCAATAAAAAAAATTCATCAATATATTAGAATGGATAGTTTGTGTTGATACCTAACTCAGTTTGTGATAAATGTCTGGTTGTAGTAAAATCTATCTACACTTATGATCAATATCAATTAAAGTGTGTTAAGATAGATTAATAGGTTAAATATGTCTTACTATGATAGAAACCTATGATGAAATCTAATTCACAGTTATGAAAAAAATGGTTAATGTTTCGATTCCAAGTTCGTCGAGTGGATGTGATGGGAACATAAGTTCCTTTAGTCAAGGTTCATGATGAATGATGGATCATCATGGAAGGCTTAGGAGACGATTGTTCATCTTAGAATATCGTTAAGGTCAATCACCATGCATCTAAGGTATTGTTTGTTTTGGAAGGTGAAGCTCTGTTACGATTTGGTCCTCAAAAGGTGTCTCAGAGGAAGGGTGAAAGGAGATATGAGTATTTAAACTGCCTTGGACTTCGACTCTTAATCGATGTGAAACTATTAGGCTTGTTAGGAACAATTAGAGCAATCCAAATTAGGGATGTCAAATAAATTTGTCCCCGTATGTATTGTTCAAACCTATCCCATTTTGAGGAGAAATCCTCACATTGATTGAATACGGGTATGTGTTTAAATAATATGCATTTTTTTCAATTAGGTATGTGGACGAGGATAAATATATACATATATGACGTGTTCTTGTCCAATCCTTGTTCTGATTTAAATTACTAAAATACTCAGTCTATTTGATAACCTAGTGTGTATATGTGTGTATATATACATATATAGTCTTTAGTTTTATATCTCTTCATCTTTTAATATGGACACTTTTTCTCTTTTTTCTAATTGTTTGACATCATGAAATTTTTCTCATATCACAATTTTTATGGGGTTGTGTTTGAATGACGTGTCAATTAGATATTTTGTAGGTTTCACATTTGATTATTTATACTTATTTTTAATATTTATGTTATTTGTTTAATTTTCTTTTCGCAGGAGAATGTTTAACTCTCCATTCAAGTAATCAATAACATAAACTTTTCAATTGAATAAATAATATAAAAAAACATTTCATTAGAATTTGAAGAATGAAAATAAAGAAACATTTAAAATGTTTTTTAATTTGAATATTTATTTTTCTTTCATAATTTTCTAAAAACATTTTTAAATTTTATCAACTTATTTTCATTGATGTTTGCATTTGATAACATTTTTATTCTTATAAAATTATATTTGGTACTTTAATTTTAAATATATATAATTATAATTTTTAAAAAGTATTTGATATTCAAGAAATAATAACACTTCATTCAAATTGAATACTTATTAATATTGTTTTATTTAACAAATTTTTTTAATAATTAATAAGAGAACGGTATAAACACATATATTGTTATATTATGGAGACGAGGATGAGATCAAAATTTATATCATTAAATTTGAATATGTGAGTGTAAATAAAACTTTGCTTTGAAAAAGAATATAAGATAAAAAAAATGCGCGTTCGTTGTATTGTCATTCTAGTCTAAATATAAGTTGAAAATCTCGTATTAAATAAAAAAATGAAAAGTTGAATATTTGAACAATAAAAAAAAAGACCCACAAATATTAAATATTAAGATTTTAAATTAAATGTAGCGTTAAGTCTCTTTATAAATAATTGAGACATCAAGCGGTCCATCTCTTACGTCTTTCCTAATAAAAGATAATTATGTTTTATATTATTTTTTCTTTTGCTCTTAACAGCAACATGAGATGACCCATGTTTGCTTCACATATTATACTCTTTCAAAAATTGAAAAATAAAAATAGTAAATAATAAAAAATATTACCTGTAAATGTTTCAACTAGTCTTTATATAATATATGTTTAACTTTATAATTTTAAAAAATAGCAACACTTATCTACATATCATATAAACATTAATCTAAAATATATAAAAAAAACTTTCTCACAAATTCTACTCCCAATCAAACTTCTGGTGCTAGAATTATAAAAGTGAAAAAGAAAAACACTAAGACGAAGGACAAAGTGCGAGTGTAAAGGTTGACTTATGAAACATCCAGCGATGAATATCACTCATGGATAACGTCAATGTCACAATGAGAGGAAGGAAGAACAACAACGTTAAAACTAAACAGATATGTTTTGTTAGTCAATTTCTACTCAATGTTGAACTTATAGTCAATATCAAATTAACTCCGTCAATAAAATGATCGGTGAATTAGGTATAATTTTTCCGTTTTATATTTTGTAATTTTACGAACAATAACATTCTCCACAGTTTAATTATCACAATTTGTTTAAGAATAAAAAGTAATGTTGATATTTACTAATTAATTTTAAATTTTTAAAAGCACATAGTATTTCGTTCCTGTTTAAAATAACATATTTTTTATTTTCGTCCGCCTGTAATTATTTTTAAAATACACGATAAACAAAAAGTATTTTTTAATGGTGATTTCTTCTGTTAAACTAATTAGCTCAAAAACATATATTTTAAAATAAGTCATTATGAAAAAAATGTTTATATATATATATATGCATGTGAGAAATTTTTATTTCTATATCTATCAGCAAATCAATTACTTTTGGAATATTTTATACATATGTAAAAAATATTGCTACCTTCCTCTATTATGCATGAAAAACTTTTATTAGTTTATACTTTACTGTAACTGTCATGATATTATTTATATAAGTTAAGAGTAATGTATAACAAAGATAGTTACATTCATTAAAAAAGAAAATACAATTATTTCCATATTGGTCAACATGTTTACGTCAAACATGCTTAACTCTTAAGTAACACAAAAAGCCGAAGGGACCATAAATTTGAGACGTAACTAAAAGTATATGACTTATTGCATTATTATACTTTTCATTGTTAGATCGAAACGATGAGCATGATTATTGCATTAAAATTAAAACAAATGACAAAGTAAGTTTATATAATTATTTTTCAAAAGAATACTTTCATAATTATTTTTCTACAGACCAACCCACAAATGTGAATCTTTTACATATTTCTCGATCTTTATGATTTCATTATTATTGTGTGACAATTTTGTATATGGGTTAGAATGTTGCAACTATATATTCTCTTTTATTTATTTTGTTTTTTTCACTAATTAATGAAAACTTATATATAATTACACATCAATATTTCAATTGAGATAATTCATTGTTGAAAGTTTCACATCAATTAGAGATAAGACAATTTTTAATATATAAGTGAGAAATCTCTCCTTACAAACTTGTTTTGTGGGATTGAGTTAGACTTAAAACTCACTTCTAACATGGTATCAGAACCAAGTTAGAGTCTATCTTAACGAACTTTATTGAATATTTTGTTCCACTCACTAACGGATCACCCACTAATTTCTAGTCCCACATACGGGATAAATATACCTTATGTGAGGGGGTGTTGGAAGTTCCACATTATAATTTTATAAATAATATGCCTTTTAATATTGTTTGTTTCTTAATTTACATGTTAAGATTATAATAAGAAAGAACGATGAGAAATGAATGGTTGCATCTGGGAAGTTTAGGTGAGGATGAGAAGATGCAAAGGAAGAAAGGAAAGAATGATGAAAGATCCCCACTTTCCTTTCTATCGTGTTTGGTCACTTTCTCAAAAGAACGATCCATCCATTCTCTTCTTTTATTCACAAAATTAAGAACAATTTCATATTAGCAGTGCCTTTAACTTTCAAAAAGATGAAGAATTATAATGAATTTTAGTTGCCTTCACCTTTTCCACTTTTGCTTTTGGACTTTACATTAAAAACATTATTTCTAAAATACTAGATGCCTTTTGCCTTTGCCTTTTTGCTTAGGATTTCAAAATGGTAGTTACAAGTTCCAATGGAGATTATTATATATATTTTTGGTAAAATATGATTTAATCTTGATAAATGCGATTAAACTTTACTTTTATTATTCTTTAACTTTTTCTATTCGATTTTGTTATTTTTAAGTTTTGATAAATAAATTTTACGATTACTTACAAATGATATACAATGCAGTTGCACATATTAGATTATATACTATATATCATAATATTAACTAAAATGGTATGAGTGGATGGCTATATCATTATTAAGTGGAGCCTTATGACTTTTAAAATTATAAAAACAAAATAGTTTAACACTAAAAGGCTAAAAATTGTGAATATGTTTAGATTTATGCCTTTCAATAATAATTGAAATTCCTTAAAGTTAACTAACGAACTTTTATTATTTTGTACTCTTAAATGTCCAAGCAACTGATAAAACAATTTATTGAAAGTTGGATATAGATGTATATCGTATTAGTAACTTATTAAATAAGTACCTTATATTGATTTTCATTTTTAATTCTTTAATCATGAGATAATAATTAATCAAACAATTTCAAAGAAAAACATGTCGAGAGTCAAGCCAAAGGAAGAACATGTATAGAAATAATTCTCCTAAAGGGCTTCTTAAATGAAGATTTTATACATAAAAATAGTTGTTGGCAAAAAAAAGAAAAATATCTTATATTTTCAGTAAAAAAATTTTTATTCTCACATCTTTATTTTCTTTCTTTTATATTATAATAATAATTATTAAAATTGATTTCAATCTATAATTAAAAAAAATTTGTGTCTTTCGACATGAAACAAATAAAAACATATGAGATATGATATTATTTTAGTTCGTAATTAAATCACAAAAACAACTGCAATTAAATCACTAATACTTCTGTACCAACCATTAACTTATAATAGTTTAGTTCCACCAAATCTTCAACACAAAGACAAAGTAAAAAGTTAAAGCATTTGAAGTGGTACTTGTTGTCATTGGATTCCTATGATAAAAGTGAGGGTGTTTAACCAAACAATTTTGTTCCCTTTTTAAATTTTTAAGAGCCTTGTTTATGTCTTGTACCAGTTTACTTGCACGTAACCTTTCACCAATACAAAGTAAGAACTTAAAGCTGTTTCTTTGATTCTTGTGATAAAACTCATGGCCTTTAACTGATTTTTTGGTCAAACAAATTTGTTCCCTTTTAAATTTCTAAAATACTCATCTCTTTATTCACAAAAACATGTTTGAAGTGAGTAGTTTATTGTTGGAAGTGTAAATTTCCCCATTATAATATCTTGACGGTTGACATACATTTCTGGTTTGGAATGTTATTTTGTTTGTAGTTATTAATATTTTGAATTTTAAAATTTTAGAGAATTTGATGCGAGGGAAAAGATATAAATGTAGAAAATAAATATAAAGAACTTTGACATGACATGATACGTACAACATACTTATGATGCTTCTGGTAAGTCTAAGGAGGTTTAGCCTGTGTTTGGCAATGCTTCGAGAAAAGATCGAATCGATTCTTCGATGGATTTGCTTCACATTAACGTGAAAATTTTAGTTAATTTGACGTGAATTTTATAATCGAAACCAATTACACATTTGAATGACGCCAAACCAGACACACTATTAAAATTTTAGTTAAATTATTCTTTTGGTAATTTTATTTCTCAATTTAATATTAGTTTAGTCTTCAAGTTTTTTTCAGTATCAATTTGATCATCATTTTCTAAAAAATTATTCAATTATTCCTTATCGTTAGTTTAATCATACAGTGTTAAAGTAAACAACACGTATCAATTATTTATTTTTGATTTTTTTTATTTTTTACACGTGTCACTTGCGATTGTGTCACATCTCAAAATGATTCAATTTGGTCTCTATATTTATTTTTAGTTTCAATTTAGTCCCAGTTTTTATAAAAATGAACCAATATTGTCCTTTCTTGAATTGACACTCAATGTACTTTTTTATAAATCGTATGATATTCTTACTAAAATTAACGTTTATATTAAATATTTCTAAAAATATTTTAAATTAACTTTAAATTCTATACAAAACATTAAATTTTAGTTTAAACATTAAATTTTAGTTTTGTTTTGAACTTGAAATTTAATTCCTAAACTGATGTGTGACAAGTTATTTGTTTTTTAATCTTCACTAAGTTTGTATAATATGGGTACACTTGATACCTTTATATATGATGACAAAATTGTTAATTGTTAAAATTAAGTTTGGGGTTTAACTTTGTTTAATAATAAAACTAAAAAAAGCTTGTTTAAAATTATTTGTACAAATATTTAATAAAAATGTCAATTTTAGTAAGAATATCATCATAAGATTTATACAAAAATTAATTTGAGTGTCAATTTAACAAGGGTCAATATTGCTTCATTTTTACAAAAATTGAGACTAAATTGAAACTAAAAACAAATATAGGGGACAGATTGAATCATTTTGAGACATGACACAATTGTGAGTACAATTATGAAGTGATACATGTAAAAAATAACAAAATTAAAATAAAAATAAAAAAAAAATTCAAAAAATTCAAAAAAAAAAGAAATTGACACGTGATATTGAATTTAACATCATTTTGTCAAAATTAACAGTAAGGATCAAATTAAATCATTTTTACAAAAACAAGGACCAAATTAAAATAACGAAAAATTGGAGAACTAATTTAACACTGATTAACAAATACAAGAATAATTTAACTCAAAGTGATTATGTTCGTAGGATTTTAGGTTCTCCATTCTAACTTCCTCAACTACATTGTACTTGTCAATATTTTTTAGTCGGTGATATACTTTGCATACGTAATATAGAAAGTTGGTATGGTATTTTACATTCCTCAACTACATTTGTACTTGTTCTATTTATATTTTTCTTCCATATTGAACATTTGCTCCAAAAGAATATTCCTCCCTTTGGAAATTATTGCAGATTATTAGCTTTGTAATTTAATGATCTTGCAATAGTGGAAAGTTGGTGAGAGCATGGTGGGTACATGACTGAATGATGCTTCCTATATATAAGCTGTTAATGCAACAAACAATTCATTCTAGGATTTTTCATCAATTTAACCTTAAAAGCAATTATTTTAGGAACAGTTACGTTCCATGCATTAAGTTGTAATGTTTTTACTTTAAATAACCAGTGGGGTGTTTAGCAACTTCAGTTAGGCATTTAACATATTTAGGAAACAGAAAGCCCAAATTCCTGTACTCACACGAAACATATATTCATTCGGCTATTGTTTCCTGAAGCCCCACAATTACTAAATGCACCCCACAAAGCAGGAAAAGACTCAACCACCTTTTACCATTGCACCACATCACCTACTTTGGAAATTCCGTCTCGAAAATATTGTTCCAGAAATTCAAAAAGGCTTGTTGGAGAAAGTTCTCGGAACATATAATCCGGAAATCACTCTTAAAAAGGGTAAAATAGTCATTTCCAGTTTATAGGAAGTGCATAAAGAAACTGGGGCTGCAGCAAGTAAAAGCCTCTACTTTTCCCAATCAAAATATCCCTTTTCGAAATCTGTATAATCTACTCAGATCTTTTTCCCAATATTTGTCGTGCAGTAAAATTAGAAGCACCATACATTTGGTCCAGCATTAGTAGTTTTTAATCAAAGTGCAACTTTGAACATCAAGATTTATTTTCATTTTAAAGTGTGAAAGTGAAAATTAGTACTGATGTGAAGATCTTTCATCTCATTCATTAGGTACATGTTGCAGGCATTAATTCCTTCAAACAACAAATTGACCAATTTTGTTAAGTTAAGTTTAGCCTTGTATGTAATTATTATTTAATTTGATTTTTATTAATCACTAGTCCTTTTCTCCTTCCAATTGTTTCAAATTTCAATCCACATCTATTTTCCAACAACTACTCCAACAATTAATACAATTGAGGGAGATGAAGTTTATAAGAAAAAAGGAAGAAAAAGAAAGAAGATTAGAACATATGTGAGGAAGGAAAAACAAGAAAAGGATAACTTTTTTGGAAAAAAAGGAAAATTTATTCAATTAAATATTAACTTTAATATATATTATGATTTGTCTTAATGAGAGGTAACGTATCACATAATGTATAATATCAACAAAAATATAGTGTTAGTTAATTTCATTTATATCCATGATTAATGTAAATAATACATCTTATTTTCAGTTTTTTTTTTTTTTTTGAATTTGAACATATTTAGGACAAGTAAGAAGATGTTAGACACTCTTAAGAAATCGAAAAAGTAAAGATAATCCTATCTCTCTCTCAATATTAGTGAAACTACTTATTTAATTACTTGTTAAAATATTATTAATTGAATAAGATATTATTACTATTGTATTATTATGGAAAAAGGACAGTTAATAAATTATAGACGAAAAAATAATTATGAAACATAATTTCTAGTTAATAAAAAAATAGACAACGGTAAAAAATGGAAATGAAAATAAAGATATTTAGTTTAAAAGAAGAAAAACAGCAATGCAAGATATTAATGGTGTGGTAAGAAAAGAGTAAGGTTAACTGTAGATAGTGCGTAAATCTGTCTCAGCATTTGGTAATAGATTCTTCTTTTGATGGCAAAAGACGATGAAAATTAGGTAAACCTAAACCATGTAATATATAACTGCAATAGTGAGAGCAAAACAATATATAACTACAATGAAGCCAACGTCCTTTCGTACGCTTTGGCTTCTGGGTGCATGCTCTGATGCTGCTGTTGCTGTTAATGTTACTGTGCAACATGGCACCAGACAAAACCTGATTCCTCAAACCACACTCGATTGCTATCTTCATATGTGGTTTTTTTACTACCGCAAATCATTTTAGAATAAGTTTTCATAATGACTCAGATATTTACTTAAAAGTGAATTTTGTTGAAAATTCTCTTCAGAGACAAAACGATTTTATAATACGTAAGTGAGTGGAAATTTCATTTTACAAAATAGTTTTCTGAGATTAAATTATATGTAAAGTTTATTTATTAACATGATATCAGAATTATAGTTTAAAGTTTATCATAACAAAATTTGTAATTTACTTAGTCTATTGTGTGGCCTTCTATTGAAAAATTTGTTCTTTGTTAGACATATTGTTTTATTTTTTATCGGATTATCCATTAATGTTTAGTCTCACATTCAAAATATATATATTTCAACGTAAAAGATGTGTTGGGAGTTCTTAAAAATAAGACAATTTTATAATATATAAGTAAATAAAAATTTTATCTTACAAATTGATTTTGTTGAATTGAGTTAGAGTTAAAGTTTATTTTTTAACAAAAGTTTGAATCGATATATTATAAATTTGATTATTTTTTCCAAAGTTTTTTTTGGAAAACGATAAATAGAGGATCTGTCATTCAAGGAAAATGAAGAATGTGGATATATTTGCAATTATGAAATATCCGAAAAGTTGCTATTCAAACTCTTGGGTCTTGAACTTCTCTTCCACACTGCCTCAGAAAGTTAGATAACAGACAGATGTTGTATTAAAGAATGTCTGATCAACATTTTCTTGCTATCAAAGATGTTGATCATAAATTTAAATGCATTGAAACAAAAACTATATTTTGATTGTTTAAATTTAATGTTAAGAGCTATGACGAAAAATCTCTGAAACTCCCACAGTATAGCAATGTGAAAACCCAATGGTTAAAGGTAGGAATCACTTTACAGCTTGAATAAAGGCAAAACGCATATGTAAGAAGTCAGTGAGTGCAGAAGTTGAAACGTGGAAGGTAAGTAGAAAGGATGGAGGAGTAGGTAGGCATGCATATGCATGGTGGTAGCACCAACATTGTTGATATATACAGTTTTGACAATTCAAGGGTCATGTTTGGGTTAAAAGGGAGAGAGTAGAAGAAGATATATAGAGATATAGTGAGTCACAAGAGAAACTCCTAAGAAGGCCAAAAGGGTTGTGTTGTGTTTGTTTCCACATGACACGACACACATAATGTTGCAGGGTGTGTCCTACGTATCCAACGACAACGCATTGGACAGGACAGAGAACCCCTCTTCCAACCCAATTCAAACTTAACCCCTTCAATTTCTTTCTTTCTTTCCTATGTGTAAAAGTAATGTGCCAGAAAAGGGTTGCAGAAAAAGAACCAGGGCTACCTGCTAGGGTTTTTGAGAAAAGGAAAGAACCTCTTTCTTCATTCACTTCAATTTTGAAGCTTTCGTTTACCTATGATACTGTGGTTTTTTGGGTTGGTTGGACATTTTGTTTTGTTCATGGAATCTGCATGCATATATGCTTTGGTTTATGTTCTGATATAGTTCTTAGTTTGTAACCTGCATGATTCTTCCCACAATGTGGTACTGATCGTAAACCAGTTTTAGATTTGTTTCTTTTTCATGTTTCAGATACTTGAAATTTAGATTTGTCTGAGTGAAGAATGAATGAACTTTAGGTTAAACTATTATGTAATTATTCTCATATTTACGTTTTAATTTTATACGAAAAAGATTGTAAGTTTCTATCAGTAGTAGACATGCAGAAAACACTCATGAAGGTTGGTCGATTGTGACTAATACCAGAGAATATTCTTTTATTGTATGAATTCATTATAAATATTTCACGCAGAGAAAAACCACAGTAGGACGAGTGATATTTTGAGTCTAACTTGAATTTATGAAGCATGAAATTTAGAAAAATAAATTTATGCAGGTGCTTTTATAAGATCCAATTATAGGTAATCCAATTATACTTTCTTAAAGTTGATTTTAGTTTAATTTAATTTTATGAAATTGACTTGCAAAGAGTAAGTTTTCTTATCTATATACTATATTTGATTGTATTTTTAGATTATATAAATTTCTATTCCAATTGAAATTTTAATTTTTAATGTTGAAATAATATTTTGAAATAAAAACAATTTACAAAGACTAGACCAATTGAAGATCTTGTTGAAACTTAGTTCACTCAACTGTACTGGAACAAAAATTGATCCTCCTGCTCCTGTCATCTCATGACAGCAACAGAATCTCAAATTCTTTAACTTTTTGATTTGTGTAATAGTTTTTTTGTTCTTGTAAATAAAAGAATATCTCCCATCCAATATTGCATATATCTGATATAAATATTTCACTGTTTAAAAAAAAGAATAAAATATTTTAAATAAAATTTTTAAAACAATTATTAATAAATTCATAAATTTTAAAATATGATATTATTAGTTATTAATATAGAAAACATACATATATTTTTTATTTTTAAATTTCAAGACTCATGATTACATAAATATTAAAACAAAAATATACTTTTCATGTTGGTGAATAAACATTTTTTTTATTTTTCAAAATATGGTTTTGCCATAAGAGCTTTCATTTCATTTCAACTATGAATTAAATTAAAATTTATCAATAAAATGAAAAATAGTATATATAATATTCTTATTGAAATTATTTAAAAAACTGTTGGGAGGAAGTCAAGTCTTTCAAAATAAAATTAATTTCCTATGTATTGGATGAGAAGTCTTGTCAATGTAAGAGGGGAAAGATTGTTTCATTAATGAGTATCAGAAAATTTATTTTCTTGTAAATTGTAAATTATATATTAAGAGGGAGCACACAGTGAGAACAGTAGAATCAAAATGATGAACCTATTAAGAGGCCAATAGCAGGTATAATAGACCTAAAATCTTGCTGTCGAGAGGATATTAAAATCTTACATTTCTACTATTTCATTGAATAGACTAAACACAATCATAACATAAGCTTTCAGAATTGACTTCTCTTACTAGGTTCATCATTTTTATTTTCCCATTCTTTATTTTAATATTAACCCTTTCTTTCATTATGTAGATTTATGTTTTTTTTTAATAATTTTATTTTTAATTTTAAGGTTTTATGCAAGGACAGAAAAGCAAGAACACGTGATATTGTAGTTTTTAGGTAAAAAAAACATGGAAAGTTATTATGTAATAGTTTCATACTATGAATGTCTTTTCTACGACTTTACAATAGAAATATTAAACAATTAAAATACAATATCAAAATAATATATAAAATGGTATCACTTCTGACCCGTTTTTATTCTTTTCCATTTAAAAAAATAATTTCACTTATTTTCGTACATATCTTAGGTTTATTGATTTTTAAGAACAAAAATATGCAAAAATACAAGAGAAAGAAATACTAAGAATGTGGAATGGAAAATAGAGAATTAATAAAGACAGAAAGCTGAAATTATATTTTTGCATAAATAAATCATTAATTATATAAATATTTTTTTTATTGATATAGTTATTTTTATTGATAAAAAATAAATATATGAATTTCCTTATACTTTTATTTCCGTCATTTCACTCAAACAAACTTAGTTTCAGTATTTTTATTTTTAATTTTTTTTTCTACTCATTAATCTTACCGTCCATCACAGACAAAGCATCATGGAGGTGGGTGTTACTTGTGTCACCTCATGATTAAGAAGTCATAAATTGGTTAAAATTCAAAATTTAGAGACAACTCTCTCTTGTTTTTTCAAAACGTTGATTGCTAACTAAGAGGATCATAAAAAGTTGACCTTCTTTATGTAAATGTCTGATTAGTGGCTTCCACAGAACAAACATTTTCCACAAACATGAAACAATGTTTATACCATATGAGTTTAATTTTCAAACAAATTACTTTATGTTCTCCCACAGGAAAATCTGTCTCTCCAGCATTTTGTCAAAAGGTTGTCCAAAAAAGAAAATCCTTTTACCATATCATTTGACCGAGATTCAAGACATGAAAAATTGATGTCTTTTATAATTTAATAAATCATCTGTATATACAAATAAAAATATGAATGGTATAAAGATAGTTAAAAATGATACATAAAAGAAATGAATGGATATGAAAAGAAAGGGTGTGTGATTGATGGTGTTTAGGTAAAAAAAGGAGAATTGTAATTATGGAGAGGTGATAATGATGTGAATGAAGAAAGATGAAGAAAGAAAATAATTTGCGATGTGGGATTAGGCCATTCATTGGGAACATGGGAGTTTGGACAGAGAGACAGAGAGATAGAGTAAGTAAGTTTTGAAGTAGTGTGGGGCTGCCAGAATAATCAACTTTTTACTATTCACATTTAGAAACAAACTATATAGAAAGTACAGTAGTGAGTGTTTTATTTGTGCTTGTGGCTTCAGACGTAATGGCCCTGCCCAAAAGCCGCCCAATGCGGAATTACTCTAATCTAAAGGAAAGGGACCGGACACGGGCAGCCCCTATTTCTCCACGTGGCACCAATATATCGTCTCCTCCGTCCCACAACGTAACCTCTTTAAACAAATCATTTTCAATCTCGTACCTCTTGTCCTTTTGGCATCTCGCTTATCTTATATTTATTTCACTTTTCTTTTTCGCTCTCTTCAAATTTTCCTTTCCTTCCGTATCTACACCTATACAAAACCCTCAACCAGGGAGTCCACTATTTATTTTCTTAATTAATCTTTGTAAATATTTCCAAAGATTAAAATTCAACCATTATTGTTATTCGTGACCTAAGAAGAATATTAAGATTAACTTAGTTATAAGATTGAAAATTATTTTGGTATAGGCATCTAACATTTATCTAAAAACATTCAATTTATCTTTATCTTTTCCTCGTTGCAATTTTTAACGTTCAAACTCCTTTATTCCTTTTTCTCGTTCCATTGTCTAGACAATGGGGATACCTGTTAATAAGACTTTGATATTTAAGTCAGTTCAAGTCAGTTCGGATGAGTGCAATTAATGTTGTAATAAATGCGAAATAAAAGTCCTTATCAACTTACCTTAGTTCCTATTTATAGTCTTTGACATGGCTTGTGATTAGGGTTTTTTTAATCACGGCCCAATTGTTTTTTAAACTTAATTACTGACTTGTTTTACTTTAATTTGTGGTTATCCAATTCTAGTAAGACCGACCGACCGATGGATCCAAGCGTGGTGTCGAAGGTACATATTTATGTTATGGTGACAAAATTCCCCTGATAAATTGGATGACTACTGAGTGGTCGTTCGATTACTTGGGTGTTGCAGTCCGGACCACAGCCGCTCGGGCTGAGAACCTCCTAAAAGGTATTTTAGAGAAATTGTCACATCAACAAATCGCAGGATTATCTGCATATAGCGGGCGGCCTTTGACCGTTTATCCTTGGATCGATCGACTGAGGGTCTGGTTAAGAATGCCGAAAGGTCATACTGTAAAAAATAATAAATAAAAGGTTATTAGTTCAATTTTTTCGACTAACAAAATACTATAGAATTAAGATAATACCATGGTCAGAGCAATAATACAAACTAGGGGTCGAGAACACACAGAACAAAATTTAATGATTCCAGCTATCTGCTACTATGGTGTGCTTTTTAATAACTTGGAGAAATATAAAGAAATGGATCCTAAGGAGATAAACAATTTCAAAATCTTATAAAAAAAATACTAAAGAGATAAATATTGTGATCTATTAGAAATTCAGTAAAGCATAAATGTGCAATTAAAGTTGCATGAAACACATTAAATGTCTCAAAGTCAATGCTCATTAGATGATAGCAAAAGGAAGAAGACTTTCAAGTGTGTTCCAAGTTACTAATAAGATAGAAAATGGTTTAATATGATCATCTACTCTGAAGTCTATATAAAGTCTCTATTTAGAAGAAGATGAGAGACAATTACCTTATTTTGAAAATGTTGAAACCCAACTAAAACTTTCTGTACCGTACAAATTCTATGAGAATATTGTTTGTATTAGATTAACAAACTAGTTAAGATAGTCTGATCATTATTACCTATCTAGTGAATTAAAATTGTAATTTATTGTTCACCAAAACTCCTCATATCCTATTAGCCAGGAGTGACTTATAAAATAAAAACACTTAGTTAAATTTAAAATGGCTTGGAAAGATAAGAAAAGATACTAAATTGACTAGTTGATCGAGAAATGAGATCAAACTAACCCATATAACTATACTGAGTATATATTTTTTCCTGTAGTATTTTACATTACATATTTTGTATTGTAATTAACTAAAGAAGTAATATGTGAGATCAAACTAACACATATAAATATACTGAGTATATTTTATTTTCTTTTGTATTTTACATTACATATTTTGTATTTGTGTAATTAACTAAAGAAGGAAGGAAAATGTTAAAACTAAAATTTATTCTTAGACAAAACTTTTACAGTTGATGTCATATGAAAGAAACTGATTTTTTTTTAAACATTTCCCTCTCTTCTTATTTCATGTTTTTCACATAATTTATCAAAACATGTATTTTCATTTTATTTTTATTTTAAAATAGATAATGTAAATTATTTCTTATTTTACTAACTTGATTTTTTTTAAATCAATAAATACATTTCATTTTTTTTCTTTGTAAAAAATAATCAAAAGATCTTTATTTTATAATTTTTCAATTCTATTTCATAATAAATGTGTGTACTTAAATAAACCAAATATTAGGAGAAGACAAATAACGCAAATGACAAGAAAATAAATAGTGTTAATTTTAAATTATAAAGTTATGAAAAAAGAAATAGATTAACATATTTGATATCAAACAAATTTATTTATTTATTTTGTAAAGGACAAAGAGGATATCTGGAATACTCTTAAATATAAGACATAACAATAAATATAAATGTGTATGTATGTAAGAAACCTTAATAGGAGTACAACCTAATTTCTAGAAGAATAATGATTTAGTACTAACATATGTATAGCGTACAATAATAATTTTCAGTAAAAGCTATTGAAGTACACACAATAACTGGTTTGCCATAACGTGATATCACAATAACATATTAATAGAACAAAAACTTGTTTTTGCCATAACGTGATATGGTTTACTTTTTTCCATCATGCTCGTTAGTATCTTCTAAACATTAGTAAACATGAGAAAGAACCTATGAAAAAATTTATTAACAAACTATAATGATGAATTTAAATATTAATTTATAAATTAAAAATAATTGGTAATTAAAATAGTTTAAGAAAAGTTCTAATTGATTTCTAAATAGGTAACTAAAATAATTTTTATTATGAATTAGTTTCTGAATTGCTTAATAACATTAGCTACTTAGATTTTGTCTACTAAAAAATTTAATTTTTAAATTAGTCTTTAATCAAAATATTAGTCTCTAAACATATTTTTTGTCATAAAATTGATCATTATTTAATAATTTTCTTGTAGTGCTAGTGAACGAGGAATATTACATTTTGTGTTAACTTATAAAATCGTCTTTATCCCATATTAAAAACAAAACATGGACAATAGCTTGATATGAAGATCTCTAGTATAATCAAAAAAACTTATTTGTCCGTAAAAGCTAACTAATAGGTTATTCTAAACCATTAAAGGATACTTATTCAAGTTGCTTTTGGAAGAAATGTTACAACTAAGAAGGAAAATTAGAACATAACTGAAACACATATCATATAATATAAAGGTGATAAAGTAACATAATAAAATATGCAAAAGTTAACAACATAATATTCCAATAAATTTATCAGGAGTTGGAAATTAATTTTAGTTTTATTCCCTATTAAGAGGAATTCGAATTTCGAATCATAATTTTAAATCTTAGAAGACTAATTATAATGTTAGAGATTAAACCCTAACCAGTTAATGTTTTATTCAGGTTGCCAACCTAATTAAATTAGATTTATATAATATTTAAGTTCAATTAACATGTCAGTTTTGATAATGTAACTAAAACACTTAAATCTTCTGAAAGATAAGAATTACATGACTAAAAGAGTATCATGGTTATGAATGACATTAGTTCAGGTCGGACATGAGGACATGAATAGTGCATATCCTCTATCTAACTTACAGTAAAAAAATTCACTTCTTATATGTTTCGTTACTTGTCGAACACTCATTTAAAAAATATCCACAAATTTTAGAAATTTGTGTCTGTGAATATGTAAAAAGAGATATTTTATAAAATTATAAAATAAATTCTTAATAAAATTTTAATTGAATATCTTGATAAAAAAATTCTCATCTTAAAATCTCTTCATCAATTGATACACGTGATTTAATGTATAAAAAGTAGATGTAGGGAACAACAAATCAGTGAATCTAACACATTTTAAGCATGAAACTAACATTTTGTTGCCTCTAAATTAAGAATAAAAAAATCCATTTTTGTACATATTTACAAAGATATTCTAATTGTTATCATCACATAAATATTAATTATGAAACTCATACTTAGTACAAATTCTCAGTTTCAAAAGTGATTTTAGTTTCGAACACAAATTCTCTCTTCCTCATGTGCAATGACAAATTTAATTCTCGAATTCGAGCTTATTTTTGCTTTTCTTTCCCGAGAATCGAAGTTAAGTTTTTTTAACAAATTATTGATTATTAACGACATTTTGACTTCTTTTATCAAAAAAGGTTGCAACATAAAGATGCATCGATTGTGAAAAAAATAGTGAAATGTTGGAAACCGTGCTTGTCTGGTTTGCGTTAATATCATTATAAAATATTGTAAGGCGTCGGCAATGATGCATATCGGCAGTTTGGTTTGCTGTTTTAACATGTTTCATTATCTTCTCGGACAGTGTTTCCGAACTCTCTGACAACGATGCTTATTACGCAATACTACAGATTTTTGTTTGAAGGGTAAAAATAATAAAATGTGAAGGAAACATGAATGTATATAATAAATAATAATAATAATAATAAATAACAATAATAATAGATAATAATAATGCACATGGAAATGAAAAGGATCAGAAAGTGATTTGGACGTTGTACCGCGCGCACAAAACTATTGTATAAACTTCGACCTAGGATAGGGGAGGAATCATTAGCAAAGACCGTAAGACAGCTTTGTTCTTCCTTAAATATAAAGAATAACCATGTGATAGGATTCAAGCCAAATATTGTGAATAGTGTTATGTCGGCAATAATAAACATTGCACAGTGGTGAATAACTAACGGAAGCAAAGAAAATTCAAAAATCATGACCCACAAATACGGATTGAACATAGCATGCGCTCAAATTTGTACTATTTCCGTCTCTTCAAAGATCACCATCATCTTTTCAAGTATTTTCAAGATAGAAAGCACCGAGGTTGAATGTTGGAAACCAAAGTAAATGCTAACTCATTATAGTAGTAGTCTCAAATCAGTAAAAGCAGAGTTCATCATGCCTTCGCGACACAGCATGGCATTTCTTTACATTGAAGAAAAATAGTAAGTATATTAAAGGCCAAATAGTAATAGCTCCAGAAACAAACAATTCAATTACTACTTGTAGCTGGTCCTACTCGTTTCTTCTCAACCATACGCTCTAAAACCTAGCAATGCATTCAGCTACCGATGAAGAAAGGGGATATGGTGCCCGGGTTGGTGATCGATGGTGGAAAATGTGAGTGGAGGAAAGTCATGTTTGGAAAATGAATTTGAGTATCCGCAGCTGATGGTATTATTGTTGAAGGGAATCCTGATGATGCTGCAGTAGAGAACGGTGGAGTAAGAGTTGCCCCGCCATACGGACCTTGGACTTGCCATGCCCAATTAGGCATGGGACCAGCTTCCATCCTCTTCTCTATTGCTGTTTCCTGTAAAATATAAACCAAAATGGCTCATCACTCACAAGTAAATATATACTCAGCCAAAAATTATCTATCTGGGCTTTAAGAATATATGAGAATCACCTCGTAGATGGGAAAGAAATTGCTACCATTCCAGGCGGAAGGATGATGCCCGGATACTCTGGAGATGCCATGAGATGGCTGAACATTCAGTGATCTCGATCCAGAGTGCTCAAACTATCAAGCCAGTGAAAATATACCATCAGAGCCAAGAATGAAAGCTGCCACTTCAGAAACATGAAAAAGCAGGGAGTCTAGGGAAATTGCAGACTCAGAAGAATTGAATCTAACCATATGGCCATACAACACTTCTCAACCTTACCATAAATCTCTTTTCGACAGGGATATCATCCCAGCTGGGTGGTGGACCTTTCAAACCACTTCCGTTGCTGGGTGTGTTCTTGATTTGAGAGTCAGAGTAAGAAGGGGGAGCTATGCCCAGGTTAAGATCAAGATTTTGCTTGCCATCTGAAAATGTTAGAACAAATCGATTGTCAAATGTTATGAACGACTGAAATAAATAAAAGAGCCTCAACGATAAACAAGTGGTACCTTCATTATCAGATTGGGAAATCACCTCCCCTTCGTATATGCTGGGCTCGAAGTTTGTAACTGCTTCCCTTCCATTGCATTTTATAGCAGCCCTATCATACGCTCTGGAATTATCACACAGCAAGTCAATAATACACTACGCGTGTGTCTCTACATATATGGAATCCAAAATGTTTAGGAATTTAGTCTGAGAGATATTCTGATAACGATTGATAAAACCTTGCAGCCTCTAACTCGCTGTCGAATAGCCCAAGATATATATACCTGCAGCAATAAACCCTGGCCAACTTTAAAATTGAATTATGATCTATCACCAACTAAACCAACCAACACAATCACACTTAATGCATAGTAAAATCGAAAATTGATAAAACAAAAAACAAAATTGATGAAGTATGTGAAGCTTATCCATCACATAATTCAACCGAAATCGATTAGTTTTCTCACTTTTTACCCAAAAACTGCCCCATACGAGCTTCCCATCGCCCGCACTTATGCAGAGTAACTCCCCTGTATTTGGAGCTTCCCCTTGAAAAACCAGTGCTCTGTCGACGCAGAATATGCACAAACTCCTCCTTCGTGAAATTACTCATCTGCACAAAACAGTAACAGTAAATCAAATCCACAATTACAGTTTCATTCAAGTTTCTTAAACAACCAACACACTAAAACCATTTCAATGTTCAGACTCAACCTGCTTTATATCCTCGTCGTAATCGCTAACGTTGAAATTGATATCCGCATCAACCCCACGGAACTTGATCGCAGCTCGATCATAAGCCCTGAAACAAAAATAACAATAAAAAACTGTACGAAACATTTGACACGCTTAAACAAAAACAGAATCACCCAAGTAAGAAAACGATATAAATGAAATTACCTTGCCGCAGCATGCGCCGTGTCAAATCCACCTAAAAAAAAAAAAAAAAACACATCGATGATGAAGAAAGGTGAAGCACATAATCTAAAACGAATCCTCTAATGGCAACCTCACCTAAGTACACTTGTTTGCCACAATCCCTGCAAAAATCAAAACCACACAGCGTGTTCAGACACAGTAGCGTGTTATCACAAAGCAAAACTACCAAAATCCACTAACCAAATGTGCGATTCCCATCTTCCAGTCCTGCGATAGAAAGTGACGCCGCGATACTGCGAGCTCCGCGACCTCGGTCCACGGCGGCTCTTCTTCACCAGCGGCTGCCGCGGGGTGATCCTCTGCTCCGCGGCGGCACCGTGCTGATCCACCTTCGACGAGAAGTCCAGCCATGTCGGCGAGGCTCCCGAGTCGGTCGCCGGAAATAGCTGGATGGTGCGGACAGAGGATTCTCCGGCGGAAGAGGAAGCGGTGTTGTTGTTGAGGATGGCGAAGTTGTAGGCGACGGCGTCGCCGTAGGAGCAGGAGTCATCGGTGTCGGCAGCATTGACAACGGAGGAATTGAAGCTTCCGGAGCTCTCCATTTGCGCGATGGAGAGCGGCGGCGTGTAGTTGTTGTCGGAGGGGGAATCGGCGTTGAGGTTAAGATCCAGCATCGCTGTGAGAGTTTGTTAGAATCTGTTAAGGAAGCGTTTGGAGGGAAAGTAAAGTTAGTTAGAAGCGGAGGTAGAGCGATGAATCTCCTACGGTAACGCCTTCACATCGTTGTGAAATTGGAGACTGACCCAACCGTACAACAATAGCAAGGAGTTTCATGCAGGGAGAAGAGTGGAGAGTGATGAGCCATGAGTGAGGTTAAAAAAACAGAAAACAGAGTCTCTTCTTTTCCTCAATGCTCCCTTCAACTCTTTTCCTTTTCTTTCATTCTCTTCTTAAACTCTTACCCCACATTTATTATTTCTAGTTCTTTTTCTTTTTTTTTCCCACCCTTTTCACCTTCTCCTGATTTATGCTTCCATTATTATTTTTTGTTTATTTATAGAAGTTACTTGCAGTAATAAAATTAGGAGTAGAACCCAAAACATTTGCATGAGAGTGACGCCTGCACTAATAAATAAATAATTTATTGTTAATTAACCTCCATTTTTTATTCTTATACTAATTCATTTTTGGGATAATTTGTTTCTATGCTATTTCCGCACTCTGCTAAGCACTGACAGTGTCATTTACTCAGTCAACTGGCCTCTTTTTCAGTTTTGTCCTCTGTTTTTCTTTTTTACAGTAATATACTAATTTTGTATTCAAATATAATTAAACATTTTTTAATCATCGTTTCTTAGATTTTTTTTATCATTCTTAAAATTAATTTTTATATATGTATTTATTATGATGTAAAAATAAAAATGTCAACGGCTACACTAACTGAAAAATTAATTACCGTTTACATAAAAATATCAAAAGAAAAATAAAAGAAAATGAAGAAAATATTTAAATCTTCATGCTTGTTGAGAATCCACTAGAAAGTTAGTAATTTGTAAATAAACTTATATATTTTCCAAAGGAAAAATATGAATGTTGTTATATTATTTGATAAATAAGTCCTTCATAATTGTCATGGATTTTATGTGGACCGTGTATTTATCGACAAATGAAAAATTCTTTATTATTTTTTAGTTATTTTCTTTTCTTGCATTTAACACTTAACATGTTCTAAAATAATTATTAGCACGTATTTTATTAGCTATTGATAAAATTTTATTTTTTAATTCTTTTATGTTGGGAAAGAAATAACTACATTTACATTGGAATAATGTTTATCAATTTTATTTCAAATTTCATCCATAAAAAAATTACAGGGAAAATAAAGTGGTGATAAAATGTTATAGAAAACTGTAATTGGTTTATCTTTCTAACAATTAAATGATTTTGTCAAATGTTGAGAAAAAGGAATATCTGTAAACAAAGAAAATGTAAAAATAATATGCAGTTATTTATGTGATTAATTAATTAACTTTTTAAAAAACTTATGTATATATATAAATCTGTGTGAAATATAGTAACAGTAATCCGAATATAAGAGCTTGAACGGAATATTTACCAAAGAAAAGAAACAACAAAAAACACTTGAAAAGAATACAAAAGAAATTATCTGATCGAGGGTAACATTGGAAATGAAATGTTCTAGAAACAGTAAAATTTTGTCTTATAGATATATTCTTCCTCTGTAGTATCCATAGATAGATAGATTTAGATTATAAATAGAATAGCTAAGTTTATTAAATTTATTCATTTTATGCCAAAAAAATGTTTTGAAATATTCTCAATTATATCTATTTACATTTAATTTAACTTAAAGGAGACAAAATATAAATAGTTAAAGTAGTGGTGGTGTGTACTTTTAAAAATATTCATAATTTATTTTCAGAACTAAAATGCAACTTGATAGTATGAGTTATTCAATCAAAGTAACACAACATGTTTAAAAGGTATTATATTTTAAAAAGTAAATGGCACTTTTTTTTAAACTTTAAATTCTCGATAAACTTTTTTCTCCTTAACGACATGAAATATTTGAATACGTTATTTCAATTGGGATTATATTTTTTAAGAAAACATATTTGTTTATCTTTCCATCTTAATAAAGTGAGTAAATAACCGTCTAAGAAAAATTAACATGTGTTTGTTTAAATGCGTGTAAATTTGTATCGTCGATTAATATATATATCTGGAAAAATAATAATCATAAATCACTTACAATTATTTCTTAAAAACTAAATTACAATGTGACAGTGAAAGCACGTAATAAATAAAAATATATTTTATTAAAGCTTGTAAAGTGACAGAAGTTTATAAGAATTGCAAGAATGTAAACTAAATAATATTAAAATATAATAAAATGTGAAGTGAGTAAATTAGAATTTATTGTGGTAAATTGAATTAACATGTCTGTACCACATATTGTAGTTACTACTTGGGGCAACCTAACACCTAATGTAATAAAATCGTATACCAAAATAAAGTAATTAAATACATTGATTGCAACGTCTGTTATGTTTTTTCCTGGATAATGCATATTTTATGATTAAAAATAGTGATAAAATTTAATGAAATTGTACTACCAAGAAGGAAGTAGGAAAGAAGAGAGTATAGTACCCATTGTACAAGAGAATGCAATAAAACACTATAGTTTAAACAAATGGATAAATTGTATCAGATATTTGGTGTGCACATAAGTAATAAGCAAGTTCCATTGATAATAGGTATAAGAATGCAGTCTTGTACCCAAATTGTCATGTCCCATGGTTTTATGCTATGTCTCCAACAAATCAAACAGTTTCGAAGTTAGGTTTTGTTGATACAGAGTTAAACGGCCTTCACTGAATATCCCTAATTGTAGTGCCAACCATCATGGCGTGGATAGTAAGAAACTTGCTAGAGATCTTCGGTACCTACATTGAAAGAGAAAAAATTGTGCCCAAAAGTTTCACCATCGCTTTGGTTGAGTCTCTCTAAGTTTTGTTGAATCTTTTACGAAAGGATTTCTACAAAGATACAAAGTTCAATTTAGACAAAAGAAATTAATATCAAAATCAACCAAAAACCTTAAAGACATAGATTTATGTGTTTTTATTATTACATGGTGTTCAACTTTTTTATCGTGTTCAACTTTTTTATCGTGAGATTTGAACTTTTACATAAATTTTTAACATCAAGAAAATTAATCCATGTTTGAAGAGGTGTTAAACAAAGTTTTACCATTGTTTTGGATGAGATTTAAAAAAAAGTTAAATATATATATTTTTTCTATAAATTATTATAAAAAAAATATATTTTGTCTTTAAACTAAATTATAAAGTATTTAGTATTTATATTTTATAAAAATTATGTATCATTTTCGACAAATGACATGAAATATTTTTTATGTGGCAAATGAAATTTCATATTAAACTATAATATAATTTTCATATATAATATTTGTTGATATTGAAAATTTAAGTGTGAGTCTAAGTTTCATATTAAGTAAAATTGATAAAGTTAAGCATCATATAAAAAAAAAGAAATTCATAAACTCATTACTTTAGGAGATTCATAAACTTATTCATTAAGGTGCTGGATTGAGAGTGATGTCAATTGCTTATATGGATTGAACTTAAATTACATTTATATGACTAGTTTTTAATAAATCCTCTATTCTAAAACATACCGGTTAAGTCTAAATTCTCTGTTTTTTTTTTCTATTTTTGTCCTCTATAAAGCATTAAAAATACACTTGATGCTTTAACTTTTTTTAATATATTAACATCAAATCAGTACTTATCTTTGAAGATATAGCATAGCAACAACACATCAAGAGAGAATCTAAATTCGTATTAAAACCACTAATTCATCTTGGTTGGTGATTGACTTAAAAGGTTGTGGTCCAGAAAAATAAAAAAAATTGAATATTATTTTTTATATATTGCTTAATATTTTGGATTGAAAATGTGAGTCAGACTTATATTACATTTACCTTATCACTATCCGGTTAATTCCTTTGAAATATTCATCAATTGAAAAAGTATTTTACTGAATTTTGATAAAACATAAAACAAAATGCTTTATTATTTATTTTAGAAATAAAACATAACTTTTTTTTTATAATAGTTAAGAGAAAGAAAGCATATTTAGTTAATAAACAAAATATAGAAGAAGTATGTTTTTATGGTAGTTTAAAGTTGAAATTTTTAGGTTGACATAGGTTGTACAACTGTAGTTGGTAGGGGGAAAGGTGATTGAGTTGAGTGGCGGTACACCAGTAATATAGCATAACAACAAATGCGGTCCAAACATGTTCTTGAAAATGGCAGGGAAAGGCTTCAAATACGAGACAAACGTTTCGGTGGATGAAAACTGGAAACATCTATGCCTCCTAAACTTTATTTCTTACTGTGGATACCAATTTATTTTATCATAATTTATTTTTTTACCAAAGTACATTTTTTTTTATCAAAGATTAATATTTGAAAAATTATTTTTAAACTAATTTTAATATTTATAAATAATGGATTTCAATTTAAAAAACACGTGAATTTAGTTATTTTTGTTGTTAAACTTCACCTAAAGCTTCTCCAGTTTTTATAAGAAAACTATTGGACCTCTAGTTGTAAAAATTTATAATTAAGTCCTTAAAAACAGAAGCTTTAATTTCTCTGCTAAGTGTTATGTGAATATATGAAAATTGTGAACGTGTTCACCAGTGGGGCTGTTGGACTTTTTATTATTTATTTGTTCTGACATGCACATCTTTCCTCTCCTTTCATTTTTTTGTGTCCACTGGTATGCTACAATCATTACTTTCATTGAAAACATAATAACTGATAAGGTTGCCAAGAGTAAGAGGAAATGAGACATGAGTCAATTAAAACCTTAAAACCATATTCATCTATTGTATATGTTCTTAATCGGTTGTACTTAGTAAGTATGGTTACTTCTGTTCTGTCATTCACTTTAATTTTTGTAAAGGGGATAAGGGTGAAGATAGTAATGATTAGTAGTTGAATGAAATATCAATTAAATGTGTTTTGACACATTTTTATATGGATAACTTTTTCATCAACATCCCCTACCTTATAAACAAATTAACTGCAATCTGATTTCTTTATCTCTTATTTCTTATTATGTGTAAAGACTTATGCATACATTCACTTAAATAAACTTGTTGTATTATATAACAATATTACATGAGTATCCTATTTTCTATATATTTATACTTTTTTTTTAATTAAATATATAAAATCATTCTTACTCTCTTATATCTTATATGGTATCTTACGATGTCACCGCATATCTTCTTGACACCAAAAAAATTGTTGATTCTTAGCTGCTATAGGATCTCCTATTTCCATTGATGAACACATAGAAATTACTTTAGATGGTGGTTTGTGTGAAGAATATGATGGCTTAATTACCTCCATCTTGTCTTATGTTGATCCACACTGTGTAAAAGAAATATAGGATATAGTGCTCAATCAAAAAGAATGCATAAAGAAGTTCAAGATTGTTGACAGTTAATGTTAATCAAACTTTTGGTACTTTACTCTTAACATTTCAAGAAATCGAAATGTTGGCTTTTCTAATAAATCTAACAATTTGTTTTTTTCCAAATCTCAGAACAATAATCAAAATTATGGATCTTATGATTCAAAGAATTAGAATAGATCTTCTTCGTAATCATCTTCATCTTAGTCCAACTCTAAACTCCAGAGTCAAATATGAAACGAACTTGGTCATTCAGCTCTCAATTGTTGCCACAGGTATGACTTTGATAGTCCAACCACCATTTTTGCAAATCATTCTCAATGTTTCTCTCTAAAAAATACAAATTCTCCCTCCCTACTTGGCAACCCCTCCATTGTCAATGATCCTTTTTGGTATTATAATCTAGTGAGCTTAGATCGTTTTATTCGTTGGGCAAGCCTTTAAATAAGTCTTCTAGATTTTTGGATCATTCAAGTGAAATTCATTTCATTAAAAATAGAGAGCTAAGGGTAACATGGTCGCTGAACGAGTTTGGTCTCACTGAGAAAAAATCTTTTAATCCAAATTTAATTAACTCATAAAGGGTTGGTCGCCTAGCGAATTATGGCTTGTTGAGCAAATATACCTTCATAGGTGTCTTGCTAGATGAGTGGGTACGCTCACTAGGCAAACCTTTATTTTAATAAAGACTTGTCTCATTGGGTGAGCTTATAAGCTCACTGAGTGAGAAGAAGTGAATGACTAAGTAATGAATTTGAATGGAGTATGTATGACTCTAGGTACATGATGATTTTAATTGACATAATGTGCATATATATATATATATATATATATATATATATATATATATATATATATATATATATATATATATATATATATGTATATATATATTCTGTGGTGTGATGATTTAAATTCATGTGAATGATATGAATTATTGAGATGTTATCTAAATATAGCTATTTTCAATAGGCAAGTACTATGTTGAGAGGTTGTGGATTGTGTGTTGAATTGAGACTTTGAGAAGAGATGATATTGACTCTATTCGTATTCGAACTTAGATATTAGGTAGTAAAAGTCAATGGAAAATCTTGTGAACTAGCTTGCGATATGAAAATAAAAACGGTGTCTGATAGATTGTAAGAAATTAATCATGTCATATTAGTTCCTAACATGTAGCTATCAATTAGTGAAAGTAGTACGACGAGTGTCTATCTCTAATTTTAATTCAACGAATAAGTCTTTAAAAAGTAGAATCAAACAGTTATGGTGAAATAATATCAACAATTGATGACATAAGAGGCAACCAATTGGGTTGAGGTATGTAGACAATTGATTCTGAATTATTGTCAATAATTATATCTTAAAAAAAAATTAAACATGTTTTTAGTTCTTGAACTTACATACGAAATTATAATTATCTCTCTCAAATTTTGATACATTTTTATTCCTAAATTTTTAAAATGAATTAATATAATCCTTTTAATTTAAGGGAGTTAATTTTTGTGGGTTTGTTAAATAGTGTCACATATTGACACTTGAGTCGTGTCATAACAGTGCAAACAACTCAAATGTCATCGTAAAACATATTTGACACAAAAAAAATTTAATATAATTGGATATATCACAACTATATCAATTTACTTTTAAAGTGTGCGAAACAAAATGTATTAAAGTTTAAGAGACTAACAAATCTTTAGTTCACGACAAAGTTTAAAGACTAAAAAAATATTTAATAAAAACACGATCAATTTATCGTATTATTTTTCAAATATAATGATAATATGTTGCACAAAGATAGATGATGTTTAAACTAAAAAGTCTAAATGCAACTAGATTTAAGAAAGTTAGAAGAAAAATAATCTAAAACGTGTGTTTGAGTATGTTTTAATTTCCTATGACTAAGAAATAGTTTTATTTTAAATAATATATATATATATATATATATATATATATATATATATATATATATATATATATATGTTCCGGTCTAGGAATGATGATCAAACCAGAACAATAATTTTCTCTCTCCCTCCTGAGTTCACCCCCTTTTTTCCTTAATCCCTTATGTATATATAGAGTCCTTCAGTTTTTAAACTGCTATTTTAATGCCAGATCTTTAGCTAACCAACCTACCCACTTCTTCACTATTCTCTCCTGAAATCTTGCATGTGGGTGGTTATTCCTAAAATCCAGTGATATTTGCTCGTCACCTTGGCTACCTCGGCCCAAGTGCTCGTTACCTCGGCCCAAATGCTCGTCACCTCGGCCTATGACTAAAACTCGTTGTTTTATGATAAATATTTATCAAGTCGGAATCCTGATGAGCATGTTGAGGTCGGCCATTCCCTGGACGGTACAAAGTCCTCCAACCTTGAGTCCTCAACTTGCTGGGATGAAAGATTGCCATAAACCGTCCACATATTCTACTATAGGACAAGTAAATATATAACATGATAAAGCTGAGGTCGGTCCGAAGGAGACCACGACATAAAATAAGTAAAATGATCAAGTTGAGGTCGGCCTAAGGGAGACCTCACCATATGAGGTCGGCCTGAGGGAGACCTCAACATATGAGGTCGGCCCGAGGGAGACCTCAACATAAGATAAGTAAAATGATTAAGTTGAGGTCAGCCTGAAGGAGACCTCAAAAGAACACAAGTAAGATGATCAACCTGAGGTCGGCCCAAGGGAGACCTCGAGATAGAAATGATTAAACTGAGGTCGGCCCGAGGGAGACCTCAGCATAAGACAAGTAATATATAAAATGATCTAGCTGAGGTCGGCGTTAGGGAGACCTCAACATAACACATAAAATAAAATGATTAAGTTGAGTTCTCAGCGTACTGACACAAGTAAGATAAAATGATTAAGTTGAGTTCTCAGCGTACTGAGGTATTCTCTCGCTCGTAGCGATGTCGAATCAAGTTGCATCCTTAGCGTACTAAGGTATTCTCTCGCTCGTAGCGAGGTCGGATCCGAGTTGAGTCCTCTGCGTACTGAGGTATTCTCTCGCTCATAACGAGGTCAGATCAAGTTGAGTCCTCAGCGTACTGAGGTATTCTCTCGCTCGTAGCGAGGTCGGATCCGAGTTGAGTCCTCAGCCTACTGAGGTATTCTCTCGCTCGTAGCGAGGTCGGACCAAGTTGAGTCCTCAGCATACTGAGGTATTCTCTCGCTCGTAGTGAGGTCGGACCAAGTTGAGTCCTCAGCGTACTAAGGTATTCTCTCGCTCGTAGCAAGGTTGGTCAGGTCGGCCAGCTCTCAGCGTACTGAGGCTTCAACTCGCTCGTAGCGAGGTCGGACCGAGGAGAGCCCTCAACATACTGAGGCATCAACTCGCTCGTGGCGAGGTCGGTCAGGTCGGCCAGCTCTCAGCGTACTTAGGTTTCAACTCGCTCGTAGCGAGGTTAGTCAGGTCGGCCAGCTCTCAGCGTACTGAGGCTTCGACTCGCTCGTAGCGAGGTCGGACCGAGGAGAGCCCTCAGCGTACTGAGGCATCAACTCGCTCGTGGCGAGGTCGGTCAGGTCGACCTGTTCTCAGCGTACTGAGGCTTCAACTCGCTCGTAGCGAGGTCGGTCAGGTCAGCCAACTCTCAGTGTACTAAGGCTTCAACACGCTCGTAGAGAGGTCGGACCGAGGAGAGCCCTCAGCGTACTGAGGCATCAACTCGCTCGTGGTGAAGTCGGTTAGGTCGGCCTGCTCTCAGCGTACTGAGGCTTCAACTCGCTCGTAGGGAGGTCGGTCAGGTCGGCCAGCTCTCAGCGTACTAAGGCTTCAACTCGCTCGTAGCGAGGTCGAACGGAGGAGAGTCCTCAGCGTACTGAGGCATCAACTCGCTCGTGGCGAGGTCGGTCAGGTTGGCCTGCTCTCAGCGTACTGAGGCTTCAACTCGCTCGTAGCAAGGTCGGTCAGGTCGGCCAGCTCTCAGTGTACTGAGACTTCAACTCGCTCGTGGCGAGGTCGGTCCAGAGCCTACCTCTCTGTCTAACATCGTGCTTGTGGGGGAGATTTTAGGATCACTAATGTCGAAGCCCTTCTTGCTCGAGGTCGGCCTAGAGCTCACCTCTCCATTCAGTTTCGTCAAGACTGCCACTGCTGAAACCTCATCAGAGATCATCACGAGCCCTTGTCGTCGAGAATCAAAAGACCTTTGTCGTCTCTTCTACGTTGCCAACTCCGCCGTAGATGCTTTTCGTGGAGTACTTTATCATCGTGATTTTTTTACGTTATTGTGGTTGGGACCTCGTTTTACCGGGCCCCACGGTGGGCGCCAATGTTCCGGTCTAGGAATGATGGCCAAACCAGAACAATAATTTTCTCTCTCCCTCCTGAGTTCACCCCCCTTTTTTCCTTAATCCCTTATGTATATATAGAGTCCTTTAGTTTTTAAACTGCTATTTTAATGCCAGATCTTTAGCTAACCAACCTACCAACTTCTTCACTATTCTATCCTGAAATCTCGCATGTGGGTGGTTATTCCTAAAATCCAGTGATATTTGCTCGTCACCTCGGCCACCTCGGCCCAAGTGCTCGTTAACTCGGCCACCTCGACCCAAATGCTCGTTACCTCGGCCACCTCGGCCCAAATGCTCGTCACCTCGGCCTATGACTAAAACTCGTTGTTTTATGATAAATATTTATCAAGTCGGAATCCTGATGATGTTTAAACTAAAAAGTCTAAATGCAACTAGATTTAAGAAAGTTAGAAGAAAAATAATCTAAAACGTGTGTTTGAGTATGCTTTAATTTCCTATGACTAAGAAATAGTTTTATTTTAAATTATATATATATATATATATATATATATATATATATATATATATATATTACAAAAACACTTTATCACTTCAATTACATTTTTTTTAATATAAGCAAAATTATATATATATATATATATATTTTTTTTTTCTTTCCTTTTCTTTTCCACTCCGGTAACCCCACTACAAACACAAGATATAATTCACATAGAAACGTAAATTATATGCAAGTTAAGAAATGATGCTATTAGCTTTACTTTGGAAAGCTGATTCATTAGAATATTACCAAACTTTAACCCTACAAAGTGGTAATAGATAGAGTACCCTCTATATCCGAATATTGAAGTTTCTTGAATTTGTTAAATAACATTAATAACTGCACATGAATGGAAATACCTCAAAAATCATCGCCGTGGTCGTCGTTGAATTTTCATGTACGGAACTACATTTTTCCGTACTTCTTGTTTTTCTTAAAGTTTCTTTAGCTATCAATTTACAATTTCACCCCTTTCACCTTTTATAAGAAAAACTCAAATAAGTACAGTCGGTATGTTTTATTAAAAATTAAAAATTTATAAAATATTGAGACTTTATAGTATTACAACATAATTTTTTTTCATAACCCATAATAAGAAAAAATATCATTTTGAGAATAAAAAAAAAAAGAAACACACATGCACACTAAGATATATCTATATATAAACCTACAGTTATTTCCTTTTTAATGATAAAGAATGGGAAGTGCTTAGCACAGTGTGTGAAATTTTAAAATATATATCATACGAGTTTACAAACAATATGATTTAAAAAATAAAAGATTATGATAAAGTTGACAAGTGCTATACTTCAAACATTATTGGACAATGTTCACATGCTAAATCCCACTAATGTTTTGGCTTCGTAGTGATAGTTTAATGCGTACAGTCAAAGGTAGTGCAGAATTGGGATGAGATTAAGACAACACAAAACATTATATATAATTGTATCTATATTTGCATCCTTCTAGAATCACTTGAGATTTCCTTAAAAAAATTGACAACAAAGAGTTCATTAGCCATGCATAGAGAAGGTGGTGTTACCGACACGAAGTGGAGGTTTGTAATCTTAATTTCAAATTAAGTAAGTGACGCAATTAGAAGCATAGTTTTGTGACATTATTGGATGTTTGTGAAGTTTCTTTGAGGAACATTGTTGGTTAGTGGAAGATGCTATTTGGTGATGTGGTCCAATTTCAACTTTTGTTTCGAGAATTCATAGGTTGGCACCAGGTTTCTCTTTATGAACGAAAACCAAGTTGCTGAAAAGCTTAATTTGCGTTCCACGTAATGGAAACAGGATACCCCCAACAGGTGAAAAGGAACCTCACTTTGAAATTTGCTATGCTATATTTTGCAAAAGCAAGTTGGATAAGTGACAAACTAATTATAGGTTAGTGGTTCTACTATGACCAATTGTACTTATTAGTTGCATTAAAGAAGTTTCATTGCTATAACATATCTTCCTCTATCATGTTTTTTAATTTGTCTATGTATATACCTATATTTACCTACTCCAACTAGGTTAAAATTAATAGGACAATGTTTATATAATAACCACAATTAGAAAAGCATCAATGCTATAGGATGGAGTTGATGAAAAAATCCAGTGTAATTAAAAATCACACGTTAGATAAAAAATAGAAGAGATAACGTTAAATATTATATCAATATATCAATTAAAAATACTCATAAAATTATTATCTTAAAATTTTGGGTTAAAAATAGTGTCTAATATCTTATGTGAGTGAGATTAATGTTTTATATATAGAATTACAATATATCAAATAGTGTACGAAACATAACTCATTACCAGAAAAAACAATAATATATATACAATATTTTTATATATTTACAATCTCTCGATAATTATTCTAAAATGAAAAATATACTCAAAAGATTAAGTTTTACTCTTTTTAGGAATTAGCAGAGTAGGTTTATTTGGGTGAAAATTGGTAATTAAATAAAAATGTAAAAAAATTTACTGGTGGGATATCAATCAATATAGAAGTGCAGAACATAAAATCTATTATATTGTACTTGAGTTGAGTTAGAAAGTCAAATATTAATAATCAGTTTCAACGGAAAATGAATAATAGAAAATAAGACTATAACTTAATAAAATTGTGTAGTTAACAAAAACAGTGACAATTTAGTAATTTAATATTTGATATAATTCTCTCATACTAGAATCTATACTTCCATTCTCCTGTTTCTGTACATACATGATGTTCAGATTTGTTCATAGATGTTTTGAAGGAGAACTGTTTTAGATTTTTATTTTTTCAAAAACTAGGATTGTCTAACTTTTTCTGTTATATAATTTCTGAATAGTAAATAGTTGATAAAGCAATTAATATAATGCAAAACTAAGAGTTAATCTTACTATTTTAAAGATGAAAATATTTCTGAGTGATAGAATTCAAAAAATTCTCATCTGGTGTGAAGGATGTGGTTTTAACCTTAATTGGAATCCTAATTAAAGTTAAATATGATTTTATCACCATAATTATATTATAGCAGCATTTGACAGTAACTAAATTTAAAATTTTGATGTCATATAATATGTATGTGATAAAATGATAAAAAAATGTAAAATATGACATAAAAATTGTAAATTAATATAAATAATTAAATTATATATTATTACAAATTACACCAACAATTGAATAGATTAGATAAGTCAAAACATTACTGAATTGTAACACTTCTGCTCTATGGCAAGCTGATTGCGGTAGAAATTAAGTAAGCTAAATTATAATCAAAATTGTCATACTTATATTATTATACTTATATCATGTTTATTACAATCAAATTGTCATACTTAATAATAAATGTTTAATATACATTTTATAAAATAAAATAATAATCAACAACGTATTTATATTGATGTTAAATTCTTAAAAATAAAATTTCGTTTACCTAAAATGTTTAAAGTTAATATAAAAAATACTATATCAATTTATAAATATTTTGTACCAATTTAAGTTATTGATAAAGACAAACTCGCAAAAGCTCTTTTTAGTTGAATTATTCTTTCAAAAGAATGTATTTTTATTGTTTTTAATTGAATTATTCTCTTAAGGAGAATTTTTTTTTATTGTGATAGGTATATTATATCTATATAAACAAGGAAACTATGGTAGCACTCTATTAATGTATTGTTTTTTGTATTGTGGACTTTTTGCAATCATAACTAGAAATATGTTGTTTTAATCAGTTGGTTGAGCTTACAAATTTTACATTTTTAGATTTCACGACGCTTTTAAATGTGTATTGACATAGGTTAATTTGTTTAACGTGTTGATTTTGTAGATAAAAGTAATTCCATATATATATATATATATATATATATATATATATATTTTTTGTTAAAGAATAAAAGTTCTAATAACTTTTGGTGTATAATAAGGATGACAATGAAATGGAGGTGAGTTCGGCTATTCTATTTTATTTTTAAAGAGTTTATCTTCAAATTTAATGAGTACGAAATTTTGTTTCATTTCCAATTTGATTGGAGATTGATTGAATACACTCTTATTCACATCTTTTATCCGTTCTTTTATTATTTAAAATATTTATTAAATGACTTATTTAAAAAAAATTAAAGAAAAGAGAAAATAATTATGTATTCAATGTTAAAATAATACTCATCTTTTGTTTTCTAATATTAAATATAAAAAATAAATTATAATTATATAAATATAAAATAAGAGTATCAAATAAAAATAAAATAAAGATAAAAAAGTATACAAAAAATTAAATGTATATTTTAGAGGCGAATTACAAGACTAACCACTATATGTTAAACCACTATATGTTAATATAAATCGGTTAGATTATCCAATAAATGAAACACATGTTAATATTTAATATGGGAACAAGTATGGAGAATGGAGAAAGTGTGAATGTCTACATATTCATTCTGATTTTTGTATCTAACTTAAAACATCTGGTATCATCGTATTATACTCAATTAATACAAAGATTTGTCACAATAAAAAATCATGAAAATTGATTTATTTATGTTTTCTATAAGAATTTAAATGTTTGATAAGGGTATTTGTTTGAATATTTATTATATATTATGAAAAAATAGCTGTTGTTAAGCTTGGTTGAAAAAAAATATTATGTAATTACAAAAATATACTATTATTGATAATTATATACCCTTTTATATCTCTGTATAATATATTATGATTTATTCTAGTTGATATAATTTTGTTAGGTTTTTTTATAGAAAAGATGAGTAAGAAGATTCTATACTGATGAATTATGACAAACTTGTGTAAAATATTAAAACATCAATTCCAACTTAAAACTTTTAAATTTGTAAGTCATTCCGCTTGCATTTACTAGGTCTTAACCAAGGTAAGACTTCTAGCTGATCTTAAATTTTTAACCATCTTTTATCCGGTTATATATATTATGTTTAAGAGTAATGATGATAATATCACGAATTCATATAATAGTCTTGAACTCTTTACTAATAAATTACACATGAATTTTACATATTAAAAATTATTATATTTTCCAAACTAAACTATTCTGAAAATTATATATTGTAGTTCATTAGTTTAGATGTTTGTTAATAGTAATTTTGAGATATAACAATATGGAAAAATCATGTTGGAGAAAGTAAAAAACATAAAATCATGTCAGGATTGAAACGGACAAATGCACCATGAACATGAATCTTTATGCAACCAACTCTCATTAGGGAAGCTCCACAAGATTAATTTGTAGTTATATTTATGCCCCACATGATTCTCAAAGATACCTTTGACAACCAGAAAGGTAGATTCGGCTTTGTGAAAGAAGAACCTGCAACGTAGAGTTTAACATCATAGTGTCATCAATAGTTGGGCCTAACACATCCCTAATCAAGCAGTTTCTTCATGCAGCTCCACAATTTTGTCTTGCACTTCCATACTCTTGAAGTTTTCAATTTTACTCACTTTTCTTTCTGAGTTCCGAAAAGCATAATCCGGAGATGCTTCGGGATATATAATCCAGAATGCAAAAATTGTATTTCGGAATATACAATCTATAATACAAAAATTGTATTTCCAATTATAAATTTTAGATCGTACATTTTGAAATACAAATAAATCTAAAATGCATTTAATATTTTGCATTTGAAATCCAGAATAATTTTTGGAGGATGAAGATGAATGGGAGGAGAGGTCAGTGGAAGAAGTTGGTAATGAGTGAGGGACGCAGGTGAAGGTGAAGGAAGGGGCTTTAGTGGAGGTGGAAGAAGGAGGCGCTGATGAAGTTGGAGGATGAAGATGGAGGCACCAATGAAGGTGGAAGAAGAAAAAGGGATGCCGGTGGAGGTGAAGGAAGAGACACCAATGAAGGTAAATAAGACATTTCACAATTATATGAAGGTGCAGGAAGAAGATATTCTTAGTGGTAACAAAATAGGCCGATGTAGAACAAGGTGCCTAAAGAATGAAGGTTTAAACTAAGTCATCGATGGATGCCATTGGTGAAAAAGGGTACACGAGAAAGTTGAAGTGATACAATGAATCCGTGCAGGCTTAAATGGGTAGATGCATGTAATTTTTGTGTTGCCTTATCGGTAAGAGTGAACACAAGAGTAATGTTTTCAAAGAGTTGGAGCTGAAAGTTATGAAGATGGTGGAGGTTTTAAAATTGGGACTGGAAAACCCTACCAAGCAAATTGGTAGAGTAAAACCATCAGCCGAAGAAGGGAAAGGGATTTCAAATTATGCAAAATTCTGTTATCCTAAACTGCTCAACATCTATACATATTTCTACAAATCCATGTTCTATATGTTGTATTGTCCCTCCTATCAGTGAAAACAATTTTGTAATACGTTTTTGGTAGATATTGTTAAAGTTGAACACAATTTATCTCAACTTATAAGCTGAACACAGAGTAAGATAACTCTTGTTCGATTCGTCAGGATTATAAACAGTTTGTGTCTGTATCCGTTTATCTTACACGATAATTTTTACACTCATTTATGATTCAAATCTGACGCAATCTCCATTTTCTACAAGCTCATCTCTAGATAAGATAATTTGGAGATTCTCGGTCAATTGAGATATCCTCGGTTGTAAATATCAATTACATTGCAAAAAGCACATGGAAAATGAGCAGAGAACTTCTACAATCAAATTCTAAAATTATGCAAACCATACTTGTTTTAAACAGCATCAGAGTGACAATAAAAATAACGTTTACCTGGATGACATAACTACCGTATCAAAACTGTAAATGTAATCTAAAGAAAGTAACAAAACAAAAACTAATCATAATTCAGAAGAGTTCACTGGGAAACACCCAACCACTTAGAGAAGTTTTCAAATTCTGTATAATCAGAGTCTGACACCATTGTTTGATACCAAGCTTTTCCAGCAGCTCTAATAGCAGAAGCCTCCTCCTAAGATGAAACATTCAAACCAATGTCATTTTAAATCTACAATTACTAATGTTCGAATGATAAACCTAAAAAACACAATAGAATAAAAAAAAAACCTCCATTTAAAACATACACAACCCACAGCGTGCGAACTCAGTTTCCACATAAACCAAGGATATGTTTCGATTAACAGTTAAACGCTTACCGTAACAACAATCACCAGAATGCACATTCATTTGATAAAAATTAATATTCAGCAGAATCAGGATTAATTCGGAAATCATAAAATCACTAACCTTGGAAACAATGTTGCGCTTCTGATCAAGCTTTTCCTTCTTAGCCACAAGGCGCTGCTTCTCAGCGAGAAGAGCCATCCTTTTAGCAGTCTTAGCATAGGGATTCAGCTTCAACATGACATTGAGGTTCTTCAGAGGGTTCTTCTTCAGAGTAGCGCGCTTAACCTCCTTGTTGATGGGCCTCACCACGGACTGAACTTCATCGGAATTAATGATGCGGGCCAAGTCCGAGTTAACCATCTTGGGGCGGGGAAGCACGTAGCCCTTTTTCTTCTCAGAGACCTTGTCGAAAGACCCATAAATGGAATCCAGTTTCTCAAACGCGGACTTGGTCCAAATAATGAACCTCCCAAGGTGGCCACCGGGTGCAAGCTTCAGAAGGTTAAGCCTGTCCACATTTGCAATCTCAACACCGGGAATGTTCCTGAACGCTTTAACCGCTTTAGCACCTTCGGATCCATAAACGATAAGAGGACCCTTGCGTGAAATGTACCTACGGTTCCTCATCTTTCCCTTACCGGGACGAATTCCGTGACTCAGCTTCGCTTTCTCCGCGTCGGGGAACGCGCCGATCTTCTGAAGAATTTTCACCGCTTCCTTGGACTTCTCCACGCTCTCGATGCTGTCGCTAACGACGAGGGGAAGCTCAGGGACAGACTCGATGCGGTGGCCGCGGGCCTGGACCAGGGAAGGGATCGCGGAGGCGGCGATGGCAGAGACCACGGCGTGGCGCTTCTGCTGAACGTTGATCTTGCGGTGCCAGCGGCGCCAGATCTTGGTGGGCGCGAACATACGACCGCCGCGGCACATGTTGCCGAAGGCGGCCTGGCCAGCGCGGTGCGTACCGCCGCCGGGGACACGAGGAATACGCGAAACGGCGCGGCCCGTGCCCCAGGACTCGGCGGAGGTCTGGTGACCGGCGCGCCTGCTGACGGCGTATGGCTGGCGGCTGTTGCGAGAAATGTTGGAGTGGACGAAATTGACAATGTCGGGGCGAATGGGAGCCTTCATGACATCAGGAAGAGGGACGGTGGGGGCTGCATCGCCCTCTAGGGTTTGAACCGATACGAGAGGCCTCGCTGCTGCTGCTGCCATTGATGAAGGTTGCTGCTATTCACAAAACTAGGGTTTAGGGTACTGTCAGCAGAAAACAGCAGAAAATGAAGTGGTGATTATGTATTTATACAGGCCCCTCTTTTGCTTGGCCCAGCTCAGGTCCGTCCACTTGGGAATATGTTTGGGTTATTTGTTTTGCACCCTCATAATTTCCATATGCACCATTCTAAATTTGAAATTTTCAAATTTTCCATTGTGGTATTAATTAAATTGCAGTATAGGGCATTCGTTGTGATGGCATTGTGTTGTTGTGGCTGCTTTAGGTGTTCGTATACACTTTCTTGGTTGTGGTGTCTTTGGTGATGTTGTTCGAAGTGGATTTTGTATACATAATTATATATATATATATATATATATATATATATATAATTATAACACAATGAATGATGTTTCTAATAATAAAAAAAATATAAAAAAAGTAAAAAATGAGTGAAGATAAATCATTTAGATTAAAAGAAATACATATAATGTAAAAAAAAAATACTTTTAGCACAATATTATTTGATTTAAATTTTTTTATTGATATATTACTATGATTATTTATTATTTATAATTATTGCTATTATTTTATTTATTATTTGTATATTACTGTCAATATTTTATTTATTGTTTATTAAACCCCATTTAAAAACTTTGCTCTATACGTTAAAATACTAACCTCTACTTTAAAATTCCAATTCCTGATTTAACATATTAAACCATACTTTAAAATTTTACTCCATAGTTAAAATACTTAAACCTACTTTAAAGTTTTCATTCTTAATGTGATATACAAAACACTAATTTAAAATTTTAATCCATGATATTAAACCCTTCTTTAAGATCTAAATCCTTAATTTAAAATATTAAACCCTACTTTCAAATTTTATACCGTAGTTTAACATTATATAAAATAACATTGAAGTTTTAAATATCAGACCATATTTTCATATATTAAATAATACTCACAGCATATATTCACGGAGAGAAAAAGTTTGGTATAACTCATTATGTGGGGTGACTTAATTGATTAGGATTAAATGTCAGTGATTGTTGATATTAAACACAACCAACATGATTGTGTTAAATTTGGAGAGTTTATCGTCAAATTTAATGTGATTAGCATAGAAAAAATGTTTTTTTTTATCATTAAAAAGAAGAAGCTAACGTTGTTATTAAAAAAAAAACTAAAAAATGAAACAAATGGAAATAAAATGCGTGTTGAAATTTGTTAGGTGTCAAAATAATAATACACCAATGATACGAGAATGTGGAGCCCATAAACTATTTATACAAATTAAAACCATATCAATCCTTGTAACCCTTTCTCTAACAAAGTACATCGCTCAAAACAAACACAACGTTAAACAATGGAAATATAATCACTGCAACATGTGCACATTCGTATCTTTTTGGTTTTGGTAGCATTTCTAACACCCATTCTCCTGGTGATGATGGTTTTGTTGCATTTACAAGCTTCGCAATGAGAATGCATTGGTGCTGGTTCAGCAAAACTTCAGTCTTCCATCCAAATTTGATCACTGTAGTAGGAGATGTTACTATTCAAAGGGAAATATGGAAAACAAAAGGAAAGCTACAAAACATCAGAGGAAAAAACACGCACTGTTCAATTAACGTTTGTTGAGCTGTTTGACATGATACATCGTTTGTCTATTTCTTGACATCAATTCCTGCCGTAATTCCGTGTTGCCATCGTGTGATGAAATGGCATTCCTCTGTACAAAACAATGAAAATGAACTTCTATAATCTAACATTCAATAACACACTTTTAACTGTGTTGTGAAAGGACCTTGCATTAACTTCATACATGACTGAGATTCATTAAATTAGCACAAATAGTGCAGATAGATATACATGACTGAGATTTATTTGAATTTGAAACTTACAACGGACACAAAATCAGGACCAGACAAGTTGAGAGTGAGATTTTTCATCAGCAACAAAACCTGCAGAGCACCAAATTTGTAAGCCAATTCTTAGTCACAGAGAAAAACAACAATGCCCTTCTATATCACAACTAAAAGAGATAATGAAAAGCAACCAGTGCATTATTTATCCATGCGAATATATTTAAAGTTTCACGTTCTCCGGATATAAGAAAATTTCATAATATATAAGTCGGTTATTTTGTAAAATTGAGTTAAGTTTAAAGTCCAATAACATAAATGTGAATGCAGCTCTACCTTGTGACAATTAACATGTATGGTTCATGCAAAGCTCAAGGACAGGTAACTCTCATAATGTTAACAGAACTTTTTACATGCCTTGTAATGTTAACGAAGATTACCGATTATGCAGGAAACAAAGTTCTTCTTAGTCAGGAAAATATGTTTATTCTACTCACAGTTTCAAAATTTATAGGATCCATTTCCTTGAGCTTCTGGACATGGCCTTTTGTGTCTGGATCAAAAATACTTCCAATGAAGCTATAAACTTCAGCAAAATCTGGTAAACCTGCGAAATTTGGCCAAAATGAGAATCACCACCAGCTATTAATTTCACTATGCAAGCATATTGTACATGATGAACAAATATCAACGGATGTAAGATCATTACCATGAAGCACCTGAGTCTGTTTCCCTTGTTTTGGCATTTCAGTAGCAGACAACTTTCTAGTAGAGTTCCCAACATTGCTAACACAGCTGTTGCCAATTATTGTCACCCCCTTTGATCCAATATCAGCTGAATCAGTGACGTCATAAAACATAAACAAGTGGTGGAAAGTTCCATTTAGCACATCCATTGCAGATACTCTTCATCTCAAACAAAACAATTGAACCAAAAATATGAAAGAATAAAAGGAAACACGCGTGCCTTCATCTCCATGAAAATTGGTGAGTTCATCCTGATGGGGCAGTGATCTGCTGGATCCAGAATTCATGGGCAAGAAATTTTCATCCCACGTGGAAGAAACATATGCCAGGGAAGCTGGAAATGGCACCAAAACTGCCAAACCCAGAAAGCAGCATGTCAGGAATGTGCATGTTGTACTTTTAAAGAACAGAACATCATAGTATGAAATAGAAACAAACCATTTTTTGATGCCTTTTGTGGGTAAGGATGAGCAGCTTTACGCTTAGGACGAGGAGGAGGAACATGTGCTACTGTCCCGTTCTTCTGAACCTTCAGAAAGTACTTCTGGGCATGACTTCTAATCTGAAGAAAACTCATGGTGAGATAGCAGAATACACAAATCATGATAACATAGCTGAAGAACTGCTTCCTAACCTGAATAACTGTCTTTGAACCAACAAAATCCTCAATTTTCTTCCAATCTCTGTCAAATCTGAACACCCAAAAATATATATAACAAAATAAAAAAAGGTCAGTAATTCAATAGCAGATTGTGTTTGATACTTCTCTCAAAAACCGGAAAAGAACAGAACTTTGATAACTCAATCTGGAGTACTGATAAGGGAATAATTTGTGAAGTAAAGCAGCATTATGGTTAAGTTAAGAATAAAGAATAAGAACTCACAGTTGAAGAGCTTCAAGAAACTTGTCATGCTCCTCCTCAGACCAGCTTTCCCTAGACTTGGTGATAGTATAAGGCTTTCTAACCTTCTTGCCAGAGCCACTAGATGGAGTTGAGGGCGCCATTGCCATTGGTTGAAAACTTCAACTGTTACTATAGTCAGTGTGACAAATTAAATATAACAAAAGAGAGAGATAGTATCATACTTCATTTCACTAAACGTTGTTTTGCCTATGTAGTGATTGTTACCAAACAACCAATGAATGCATGTTTATTTAAACTTTATGCTTGAAATATCCAATCCTTTTCGGTGTTAGATAACGTGGTATATAGCTATAACAGAGTATGAAAGTACCCAACTTTATGAACTAATTTAGATTGAAGTCTAATTTCTAAGAAGAGAAAGAGAGAAGGATTGTGTGGTTAAGTGAGGTGCGTAGTTGTAAATGTTAGGTCAGTACCACCAAACCAAACTTCCTTCACGTCCATTTCATCCTCTCATGTTATGGGCATACCCGAAAAGCAAAATTGCTACTTTAGTTGTTCCACTTGTGCAAATGGAATAAACAAATTGCAATTTGCAAGACATTTTAAGAGCTGATCACGAAACAAGAACAGAAACAGCTTTGTGGTATAAGTTAAAATGTTTTGAATACGCATTTTCCCAAGTGTGTCACAAGTGTGAAAGGCAAAAATGACGATATGAAAGAGGGTTATATGGTGTGGAATAGTTTGGCGGCGTAAATAGATTGTGGGTAGTACATTAGATAGATAAAGAATGAAGATTAAAGAGAAGATTGGTATAAAGAAAGAAGTTGAAGGGACATGATGAGAGGGGGCAATGTTTTTGTGAACATGAGGAAATGACAGTGAAAGAAAAGGAGCAGTGGGTCACACCGCGACCCTTAACCACAGGACCTCATACAAATCATGTTCCATTGCTGCTTCTCTTTTAATTCGGTACAAGGCGCGTAAAAACCTATTATTCTTTTCATTTGCTACACGTGAGATCCGAACTAAATCGTGACGAGACGAGAAATTAAAAATAAAATTTGAAAAAAATAAGTTTGGGATCGCGACTATAATTATGGGGGAAATTAATCAACAAAAATAAGACAATGTCGTATGTTAACAAATCAGTTTTGGACCCAAAAGTTGATTATGTACGGAGAAGATATTAACATCTCACGAACGATGCCTTTAATTGCGTAATTCTCTTTAAAAAAACTATTTAAAAAATGATTTGAATTTTTGATATTTTTCAAAACTCATTTTATTTAAATTTTTCATATTTTAAATTATTTTAAAATTGATGTCACGTGATGCGAGTGTTTGGACAAACTTTAATAAATTTTTTTATTATCTTTTATTTTTTTCATTTTTTTTAATCGTTTATAAATTTTTAATATTTTTTTAAAATCATTTAAAAATTAAAAATTTCTAAATAGATGGAAGTGCCATATACATGTAAGTATAAATTTTATATCTAAATAAACTAATACTTCTTCGGGAAAAGTAATATTCATTCAATTAAAATCAAATTATATAATTGAAATTAAAAATATATACGACCGAAACTAGAGCATGCATCATGAATTTGGGAGAGGAAAATTACAAATTGAAATCATAAAAAAATAGAATTTACAGATGAAGGTTGACTTTAAGGTGGAGGTTGAGGGGCAAAAAAGGAAGAACAATTGTGAGGAGGTGATGAATTTGGAGATCCAAATGAAAGGATAAGAAACAGGTGATGATCTTTTTCCTGGCTTCCACCTAAACAATTTTGGAATTCAAATTCAAATTCAATTGCATGCAAATGGATGTTTATTCACATATTTCATCACCACCTTTCATATCGCATCGTTTCTCTTCTTCACGATACCAACCTTTCAAGCTTCTCTGTTCCAAGGAATCTCAATCGAAAGACGATAAGGGTATGCAGTTACTGTTCTACAATCACCATTTTTCCATTTTTTCCCTAATTACAGTGATGATGAGCATGTATGATAGTATTTTGCTTGGTAGTGATATTTTCAGAGCAAAATAGGAACAGAGAATGGTGTGAAAGGGGGAGTTGTAAGACAATTTGAATTTGAATGTATGATTTTTTTTAATCTGAATCTAAAATATCTCATCCTTTTTTGTTGATCGAGTAACACGAAGAGTATTTTAGATCAAAATTACTAACATAAAAGTGACGATATTTTAGTTTTAGGTTAAAAACATTCACACATTACCTAAAAGAACAATAGCTAAATTTTGTCTTATCAGTTTTTGTACAAACAAAATGATCTGGAGTTCAATCCTTGTAGTTTTCTTTTCTCTAATAATTATCAACTATTTAGTACAATGAGAATTTGTGTTCAAATATAGTTTTGCTCTGCATTACAAAGAAAGGAAATAGGATGAATGAAGTAGAAGATAATTTTCTTCAAATGACATGCAGAAGGTTAAAGAAAATACAGAGAAAATTACCAGAATCATTTGTTTCCCAGACACTATAATCAAACTTTTACTCTTCAACTTGTTTGTTTCCAGAAGTATTGAATCCATTAAACAAAGTGCAGAAGTCACTGCAAGCTATTATAATTGTTGGTTATGGTTAAATGTGTCAGGTGATAAATCTTCAACAGATTGGGACAAGGCATGGTCAAAATTGAAGAAGCAAGGGGGCAAAAAACCCTTCTCCAAATTTTCAGATAAGTATGTGAGTTGGAATCCAAGGCGTTCAGAATTCCCTCTTTCTGAGGAGGTTGATCCTATTAAGAGAACAGAGAGATCAAACCTCATGTTCTGGAATAGTCCCACTTTCACTCTTGGGGGTGCAATTATTATTGTCACATTTCTTTTATTGTACACCATTCTTGCACCAATACCAATCAAGTGATCTCTTTCAAAGCAATGTAATTGTAGAAATGAAGTTTTATTTCACAGAAAATGTAAATCCTTTTCCATTGAAGTTGATGCTTCTCCCTTTCCTTCTCTAGTGTTGCTGCTTCAATCACTTGAAACAATTTTCTTCCTCCACTTGTCATTGGTTTTTCATTGTTAATCTATTTTCAGATGGGTTTTCTACATGCGGATGTGAGATATGGATATGGAACAAAATGATCTCATTATGTGCTTGCTTTAACCATTTTTTTTCCATGGAAAAATTCTTGTAAGTGAAGACAAGATAAATGTTGAATTTGGATGGAATAGTAAATGACAATTAGTGGATTGTGTTTAGGTTATGTAGTTGGTTATAGGGTAATCAATTATGAACTAGATAACCACTTGTTTGCTATCTATCAAGTCCTAGATCTAGTTCAAAGAGATGATGGTCCAGGGTTAAAAAAATATAGGTGTTAGTATTTTTTATTTTTATTTTTATAATTTTGTTGTTGTTTATAAATGAACTAAATTTATTGTCTCATTTCATATGTTTTTTTTTATCAAATTAAAATGTCATGTGTAATTATAATGTAATACTCTTTTGATTAGTATATGTATATTAAATGAATTAATTTCTAGTTCGTATTAATATGTAACAGAACTATTGTAATAGATTAAAAGTGTTTTGCTAACAAGAAAAGGTAACCAAAACACAAATCAAATTACAAAGAGATTAAATCTGTAAGTTAATATATTTATAAATAAAAATAAAAAATAGATGTAAGTTTAATATGAAATATATTTTGTAAATGATAAACGACGCGAGTGAAACTAAAGTAGTTTTTGGGTGTAAATATCTAAGTTAAATTAAATTATAATAATATATTTAACATATTAAATTTAACCAAAAAGTAAAAAAAATTATAATAACTGACGATTTATAAAGAAAACCAAACTTATATAAATCAAGTGAAAAAAAAAGTTCTTAAAACACAGTAATTGTTGTGATAAAAAATCTTTATTATATGTGGGTGTCGCGTTGAAAGTTTTAAAACCAAATTTGATCCTGAAATTTTGTCAAACAAAAGTTTAATTTTCTTTCAGGGTACCTAACCTTATATATATATATATATATATATATATATATATATATATATATATATATATATATATATATATATTTTTTTAAAATAATATATTAAAAAAAAAATATTATTTTTTTTTTTTTTTATATAATTTTTATATAAATAAAAAAAAAAAAAATAT
>Ga0214543_1000858_pt1 | contig 55618 bp, 28 predicted proteins | sample CNSS2metaG_FD_160094 | JGI IMG/M metagenome (GOLD analysis project Ga0214543, IMG submission 160094) | Root nodule microbial communities from cowpea collected in UCLA plant growth center, Los Angeles, California, USA - CNSS2 | ecosystem: Host-associated > Plants > Roots > Nodule | place: USA... | reverse complement strand
ATTGCTAATTTGAATTAAGTGGAAATGTTGCAAATTATTCAGCAAGTGTTGTACGTGAGGTGGTTGGTTAGAGGGTTGTTAATTAATTTCTATCTTTTTTATAGAGCAAAAATATCACTATATAACATGCAATCCTAACTAGGTTGGAACCCAAAATAGCATTAAAAAATAGCATACACTATATAACATACACTATATCACTATATCAGTCATTTGCGGCATACCCAAAATAGCATTAAAAAATAAAAGACAAAATATATGTGGACAGATAGATATATCATGTTAATTAGGGAAACATAGCGTATATTGTTTATTAGAGAAAATAGACATTGTTTGGTAATGGTTAATATTGTTGATGTTTATTACAATATCTTCTATTTACCATATTTATGTTTGGTTGCCATATATTCTTGTATCATTCTTTATTATAAATTCATTCACCCTATGTGTATTTTGGGCACAAAGGAGATTAACCGTTTACAATTTTTTTCAATATTCAACATGGACTATACCAAAACCCACTTGAGGCATAAACCTAAGAAAAGTAAGATTAAACCTATCCTTGAAGAATTCATATCTAATGAAATCTTGGCTTAATTAAGTTTTAAGTCCCTATTAAATCTTTATGGTCTATTAAATTCTCAAAAAAGTATATTTTTCAATTAAGTTCTTATTATTTAATTTTTGACTGGGTGATATTGATGTTATCTTATCTCGTCACCTTTTGCTTAGTTGTCGTCATGTGTTATTTTATAATCTGGAAAATTAGAAAACTAAAAAGCTAGAAAATTAGAATACTAGAACATTATAAAACTAGAAAACTAGGAAACTGGAAAACGTGAAAACTGGAAAACTGGACAACTGGAAAACTTATGGGGCGACAACTAAAAAGTTAACGGTGCAAGATAATAGCTACATCACCCTGTTAACAAAAAATTTAAACGGCGGGGACTAAATTAAAAAAAATATATAATTTTTGAGTACTTAATAGACTAGAAAAATTTAATAAGAACTCAATTGAAAGTTCCCTAATTTATCATAGACCTGAAACTTAATTAAGCCTAAAATATAATAGTATCTCACCACAACTAGTGTTCTAACCTCAAAGTTTACTAGTTTATTTGCATAACATTTATCCTTCTTTATAGTATAGATTTTCAAGCCATGAAGCTTTAATAGTGACAAGGAAGTCTCTCGTCATATTGCATCCATCGATCAATATAGATATCGATCAACTGGAAGATCTAAATACATATAGATAGAGTCATTTTGCGAGAAAAAAAAATGTTCGGGCAAATCATCAGTGATTTTGTTAGCTCCATCGATCAACTGCCATGTCTTTCATAAATATCGTAAGGGATCTTGCGTGCACTTAATTGTAACAAGCTTTCTACATGACATATACCCTCCATTTTGAGGGAGAGTATCAAGGGTATAATTGTCTCAATAGGAAAATTAATTTGTACAAGTATTTCACACACGACTTAAAGTTTATGGAACTGTCTTCAGTTTTGGATTCATATTTTTTCATGTCCAAAAACTTGAATATTTTGTGTTATTCTTTTATTTAATATCAGGATGAAACATTGCCTTTCATAACATGGAACAAAGGATAGATTGGTTGTTTCTGAAGTGTACAAGGCATTACATTTCTAGTATTATCCTTTAGTGTCGTATTAAGAAAGAGGTACTGTAGTTGAATTTGTTTCAGTTTCATTAGATAAATGATATTTGTTGCCCTGTTTTTGGTACTCCTGCTTTGCACAGGCACTCTTCATGAAGATGTCTTCTTCAACTTGTTACTTCTGTAACACTGAAATATAAACTACTGAACAATGCCTCATGCTGCTATTTTTCAGGTCTCCAGTTGTGTTTGGTATTCTTCTGCAACTACTACGTGATTCATCAAATTTTAAAATAAGGATACAAGCTGCAGCAGCATTAGCTGTGCCAGTGTCAGTGCTAGGTAACTGTTTTTCTTATAATGATTTTGGTTCAGACCAAAAATATACATGCTGCTGAAGTGTTCTTCACATTATCAACTTCAGATGCCCAATCAGCACCTGAAAAGGCTTGTAAAGCTAATGTAGGTGTTATTGACATTGACAAAAAATGTAATTCATTATCAGAGAAATATAAAAGTTCGTGAACTTCTTACAATGTACGTATGGACAGAAGACCATTGAATAAAGAAAGACAATTTGTAACAAAATACAACTATCAAACCACAAAGACAACAAAAGACCACCACCAATATTGACATGTGTACACATGCCTTGCCTAGAAAGCCCACTTGTTGTCCAATGAATTCCTAAAGCGACAATTGATGACTTAGCTCACCGAGGTCAATTTCTAAGATGACAAGCAATGCCTTAGCCCACCCTAGTTGGATAGTAGCCATGCTTGGTGAATATGTGCTTATAAGAATAGTTGTACTTGATATTTTGCTCTTTTGCCTACCGAGAAATCTATTTTTGGTTGTTGATGGATCTTTACAGTCAATGTTGGCTCTACAGCCCTAATGGTTGACTCAAAGCTTGATTGGTCGCTAAAGGTTATCGTCAAATCTTCTTCCGTTATACTTAAATTAGTTTTAGCCATGGCTACATTGGAATGTTGGCACCTCTATTAGTTGGATGTCAAAAATGTCTTCTTACATGGTGATTTGTTGGAGGAAATTATATGGAATAACATCGTGGTTTTGTTGCTCAAGGGGACTTCTAGTTTGATATATCATCTTCGGATCTTTATATGGTATTAAACAATCTCCCAAGGCATGGTTTGGTATATTAAGTGCAATAGTCCAACAAATTGGGATTAATCTTTGTGAGTCTAATTATTTTTTTGTTTTATTGTCATTCAAGGTTGAGTGTTTTTACCTAGCATTGTATGTTGTTGTCATTGTTCTTACAGGTAGCAATCACCATAGCATTTTGTAAATAAAGCAAACTAAGATGCTTCTTGGAAATTGGAAATTGAGATAGCACAAATCCAAAATGGAATTGTAATTGTTAAGAAGTGGACTTTAAGTTTAACTCAACCCTACAAAACAGTCTAGTAAGGTGAGGTTTGCACCCACTTATATATTGTAAATTAGCTTTTTCTCTACTCAATGTAAGACTTCCAACACACACCCCTCAACCCCAAGCGGGTGGAACAGTAGACCTAACAAATAACAAATTTTTCTATGATAGCTCTAACTCATGGTTCTAATACCACGTTAAAAAGTGGACTTTGAGACTAACTCGACCCTACAAAATCAGCTTGTAAGATGAGGTTTCAACCCACTTATATATTATAAATTAGTCTTATCTTTAGTCGATGTGGGATTTCCAACAGTAATATCTCAAAGGAAGTTGTTAGAATAAATAGTCTTAAATGTGATTCATTGTACTGTGTGTTGGACCTAGTACCTTGGAGCATGCTTTAGACCTAGTTCCTAGGAGTATCTTCTAGAGTTCTCTTCTTCCTCTTATCAATTGTATCTAATGTATCTCAAACTACTATAAATATGGAAATCTATGAAGAGAAATCACTCTCTCGAATTCACTCTAAAATCTTCCTCACTTTAATCTCAAGTGAAGTACGTATTGCATATTTTGGAGGAGACTCGACTAATGAATTACAGGCCCCTTGACACACATATGGATCCCAATGCTAAACTTGTACTAGTTAGGGGTGCCACCCTCACCAAACTTTACTAACTCCTAGAATTGATTATGTTTATAAAAAACTTGGTACATATGATTTATATGTATGTACTAGTTTGAGGAGGGGTGTTAGATGTATTTTACTATGGCATCTCTATATATGCAATGTACATACATTCTATGTATAAATTAGAAAGGATTGTTATGAAAGAAAGAAGATTTTTATTCAATTAATTGATTTGAAACTGTACATCAGCCTCTGGATATAGAGAACTCTAACCCTAAAGAAATGATTACAAATAGATCTCTATAATCTTCTAATAACTTCTAGTAGTAGACTTAATATCCTACTAATAACATATGAAATGTTCCTTGTTGGTTTCCCATCATATGACTATCATTTACTCCTACAACTTCAAAGTTGGGTTGTATTGTATTGAGAATCTGATATGTAATATTGCTAGGAAATTCTACTTGAATCTGTAGAGTACTACTTATGAAATACGAAAACCATAGCTTTTGAAGTAATTGAACCTGTCTGTCAACTACTGGCTCATTTGACCATTTATCAGTTCTGAAGTTAACAGATTTGCTTTGCCACATTGTATTTTCCTTTTTACTTATTTTTGGTATAAATTGTTTTGTACAAATAACTTTTCTTCATTTCCGTTAATAGCTTCATCTGAGTATAACTTGTTTTCTGATTTTTGCAGATTATGGCCAATCATTCTCAAAGATTGTGCAATCTGTTGAGCATCTACTGGAGAATATAGATGATGACCAAATTTCTGGGCCATCAAATTTCAAGTACCGGGTTTCATTAAAAAAGCAGGTAACTTTATATTCATCAGTCAATCACATGTGGAATTAATCATTTGTATTAGTAAGTAGGCATGAAACTGTGTAGTTGTGGTTTTAGCTAAGGTGCATTGTGATTCCCATTAAGCTTGCTTTTGACAACATTTAGGAGGCATCTAAAAATTCTAGAATGAACTACCTCTTGTAAATTTACAAACCATGTAATATTTCTTTATCGATAATTACAGTTGCTCTTTTTTTCTAGAAATCTTTCATTCTCTAAACCACTTCCATCTTATCTATTATAATTATAGAAATTAAGAGGTAATCTTTTATAATTATTAAATATAGTGAAAATAGGTTTGGGTTAATCTCCCTTGTGTAGAGAATACACATAGGGTGTTGTATTTATAATAAAAGAAGTATGGGTTCAGCCCAAAATATATGTAAAGAATAATAACAAATAAATTGAAGATAAACATAGATATAAGATATTCAATGATATATCTAACATTCCCCCTCAAGCTAATGCATACAAATCGTATGTACCAAACTTGTTACAAAGATAATCAATCCTTGGTCTTCGTAAAGACTTAGTGAGAATATCTGCTAATTCATCATTTGAGTTGACGAACTTGGTCTTGATGTCTCTAAATACAATGTCTTCTCGAATTAAATGACAATCAATCTCAATGTGTGTAGTCCTCTCATGAAAGACAAGATTAGAACTAATATGAAGAGCAACTTAGTTGTCACATATAAGTGTCATTTGAGTGACATCTCCAAATTGCAATTTGTTGAATATAGAGAAAATAGGGTTTGAGATTAATCTCCCTTGTGTACCAAGCTTGTTACAAATATAACCAATTCTCGGTCCCTGTAAAGACTTAGTGAAAATATCTGCTAACTGATCACTTGAGTTAACAAACTCAGTCTTGATGTCTCCGAACATAATCTTTTTTCGAATGAAATGACAGTCAATCTCAATGTGTTTAGTCCTCTCATGAAATACAGGATTAAAACTGATATGAAGAGCAGTTTGATTGTTACATATAAGTGTCATTTGAGTGACATTTCAAAATTGTAACTTTACACAATTGCTTAAGCCAAACAAGCTCACAAGTGGTTGAAGTCATAGCTCTATATTTTTCTTCTGCACTAGGTCTTGCCACAACACTTTGTTTCTTGCTTTTCCAAGAGATCAAGTTACCACCAGTAGAGATACAATATCCGGATGTAGACCTTCTATCAGAAGGAGACCATGCCCAATCAGCATCTGAATAACAAACCACTCTTGAATGATTATTGGAACCATACAACAACCTTCTTCCAGGAGATCCTTTAATGTATTTTAATATACGAATGACTACATTCCAATGATCTTCACATGGGGAATTAAGAAATTGGCTTACCACACAGATCGCAAAGGAAACGTCAGGACGAGTAATTGTGAGATAGGATGTCTATTTTGGCACTCAACCACCCCATTTGTTAAGGTGTATACGCACAAGAAGTTTGATGTATAATGTCATGAGAAGCCATAAATTGTTTAAAAGAATGAGAAAGATATCAACGACCATTATCACTTCGCAAAATTTTAATAGGAACACCAAATTGATTTTTAATTTCATTAAAAAAAGATTGGAATATATGAAATAATCCAAAACATTTTTTCTTTAAAAATAGTACACCATGAATAATCATTAATAAAAGTAACAAAGTATTGAAAACCTAACATAGACGTAACACAATTAGGTGCCCAAATGTCAGAGTGAACTAAGGCAAAAGGGGATTAAGCACCATGTGAAATACTACGAGAAAAGAAACTACAACTATGCTTGCCTAATTGACTAACAAAAGAGTGAGTTAGACTAACAAAAGATGTTCCTGTGTGTGCAATACAAGCAGTGGAACTAGAGGGCTTATGATCTTCACACCATTTAAGAAATTCATTGATGATAGCAAATTTGTCAGCAGGAGCAGATTAAGGAGGATCCATAGCAAAGGATTGGGATGGAGGATCAATTTGAGAAACAACAGTAAATCGAGGTGGACGACCATGTAAAACATAAAAACTATCAATTTTTGTCGCCTAGCTTGCCACAATGGTCACACTTGGGACACCCTTTTCCTGGCTTGCGAGAGCGATTGCGATCATCATGTTGAGATGCCAAACAGAGGAATCATTGGTAAAAATAGGTGTAGCATTGGAAGGTTGACATGGCACATGCCAAAGGGTAGAACAAGTAGAAGTAAAATTGGGAATAACAGGAGAACCCAAAATCTGATCACGGACATTGGAATATTTATCGAAAAAGCCCGTATAAAGTCAAAACCATGAAGAACTATGATTGTTGGTCTATTTCTTCTGCGAGAGTAAAGGTAGGAGGTAATACTTCATTAAATTCATGAAAAAGAGCATTAATGGGTGGTCCGTTAGCGGTCCAATATCGGGTGGAACGAAATGTCCAAGAAAATTCGCTAGAATAGGCTTAAACTTGGTTCTGATACCATGTTAGAAGTGGACTTTAAGCCTAACTTAACCCCACAAAACCGGCTTAGTAAGGTGAGGTTTGCGCCTCACTCCCACATCGACTAGAGATAAGGCTAATTCACAATATATATATATATATATATATATATATATAAGTGAGGTGCAAACCTCACCTTATAAGCCGGTTTTGTGAGGTTGAGTTAAACTTAAACTCCACTTCTAACACTTACTAATTCCTTCACGAAGTTTACTTCTTATTTTATATTAAAGTATATTTCAACAATTATGCTTAGTTTCTTGCAACACTTCCTAAGAGTTTAGATATATAATAGGTATTAAATAAATTTTAAATTTTAAATTTCTTGATAACTTAAGTGTTGTATTTTTTTTATGTAATTTTAAAATTTAATAAATCTTCTTAAAACACTAATTAAAACAATTTGTTTTTTTGAGTTTTGATCTAAAAAGTAGTTTAACCGCAAAAATAGTCTTTCTAAGCTTTAGTTTTAGCTCGCTGAACCAAAATAGTTCAATTTAATTTGTCCAAATAATTTATGTTCAGTCTAGTTCGAGTGAAATTGTTTTAGTATAGTTAAGATTATTTTACAATTTATTACAGTTCAACATTTTGAACACCCTAGTTCTGTAATCAAGTTATTATAATTTCACAAGAGATGAGATATTCCTGTATCAGACTAAATCTTGATTCCAAAACTAGAATACTATATTTAAAGTTAAAATTTGAATGAACTTACGAGGTATTCTTATTATTTTAACTTAGTTATTGAATTAGGGAGTTGTAACATTGCTTTCTTGCTGTGCTGCTTCTGTCACTACTAAACTGAACTACCCATGTTTTGGATGCAGCTTACCTTGACAATGTTACACATTCTAAGCTTTGTCTCAAGTTCAAACGATCAACAGCTGAAAGATTTTCTTGTGATGGTATGTATTTTATCATGGAAGAAAAAATATAGCTAAGCACATGCAGATGGAATTACATTTTCAATGGCTATTACCCAAGAGCAATACATGATAACAGTTTGAAGTATATAGTTCTGTCTCTTGATTTATTCACAACCAAAAAGTAAATTATACAGCTAGCACAGCTTCTTCTTATTAATGGTTTGGGAGATTTGTGATGAAAATTAGATAGGGCAGCCTATACTTGAAATATGAGACAAAAATTAATAACTTCACAATTGCTTGTGTACAGGCTGATTACAAATATGTACATCGTGTCTCATTAATTTCTTCATAGTATATGCTATGAAAGATCGTACAATCACAATTGCAAGAAATAAAACAGAAACTAATTGTAGGCAAACGTATCTGTACAAAGAAAAATAGAAACAGGTAAGTCCTTTGGAAAAGTGTTGGCCATCTTTTTGGAGAGATCTTGAAAGTTCTATGTATGAAGTTCGTATATTTGCCAGTTGACACCCAGAAAACACATGATGTTCTGAGTCAACTATCTAGTTCTTCCTTAAGGAAGTCTCTAGGTATATGTGCTTTCACCTATCATGGTGAATTGGATTATTGGCAATGCTATTGGATCTTTTCTGACAAATTGTCTATCTATGATAACTCTGCATAGTCGTTACTCTATGCATCTGTCTCTTATGACTTGGGGTAGGTGTACCTTATGTTAAAATAAATTTATTGTATATTAGTTAAACTTTTTCTAGTATAATAATCAAATTTATAAATTGTTTCACAGGTTTATTTGGACTCAAGTTTGACTACCTCGATATTTATACTGTTTTTTTACATCTACTTCAACAAAAATCATATAATTACTAGGCTTGTCTCTGTCATGGCAATTATATCTGTTGGAGAATTATTATGAATTTCTCTTCATTGGACAAGCTGTACCTTATGTTATGTTTGTAATTTTTTATTTATGTTAGTTACCCATTTTGAAGCTTACAAGTCAAATTTATAAAAAGTTTCACTACTTCATTTGTACTCTCGAGGTTGAGGACTTAATACTTTATACTCCTTTTTTACATATAATTACAATGCTTCTCTCAGCTATGAAAATTATATCTGTTGGAGAATTATTATATGGAACATCTCTTCATTGGGCAATATTTTTGTCAGATGGTGTTGCCGCTAATTTCTTGTTAGTCACCAAATAGCATGATTTTTAAGGTAGCTAACAGTTTTGGGTCTTCAAATCTATTTTAAAAGTGAAAATTAGAAAATTTAAGTTAAAGTTTAGTAGCTTTTTGTACTTTTTATCACAGAAGTCACTTTGGTTGTTGTTGAGTCTTAGGATTGTGTTTTCCCATTTAATGAAAATACACTCTTTTTTCATATTTTCGAAGATTGTGTTTAGTTTCTTGAGAGAAACTTCAAAATAGACGGGCCAAATAGTCTCGTGAGGTATAGAATAGCATCATCGATGGAAAAGTTAATCTTAAATCCTCATGTTTGATTATATTGTTAATTTTCCTCACTCTCACTTGCATATAAATTAGTACACAGTAATACAACATTTTGTATATAACATAGTAGTACAGATCCTATTATTTTGCACGTTTACTACGTACCTTGTACTGGAAGGTTGTCTCTCTGCTTTGTTATCATTTGATTATAGTATTGATTTGAACATTCACGCAATAATGTTTCGTACTTTAAAAATAAAACTAGACCGAAGAACTTTTGAAGAGGTAGTACATCCTAATAATCATCTATATGTTTGTTTTCTGGACTAAAGGTGATGCCTTCCTTTTTGTCACCTATCCTTCTTGTGTATATACGCTGGCATAGCAATTTCAGTTTTTTGTTTTTTTTTTTTAATGTTGTAATTTCTTGCAGATTATATGATCATGTCTTCTCTGATAATCTTTGATGGAAATTTGACTAATCAATTTTCCTTCTGCTTCATTTGTGTAATAGAAAGCCTTGATTCTTGAAGACTGGTTCAAGGGATTATGCTCGTCCGGCGAGGGCATGATTGATGCTCAAGATAAGAGCATTGCAGACAGAAAAAGATTAATGGTATGTAGTGCGTTACAGTCGTTGATTGAATTATACAGAGATAAACAACAGGATGCAATAGCTGAGAAGTTTGAGAAATTGAGGAACAATATGTGAAGGAGTTGTAAAACGGCAATGGTGGAAATGATGGGCTATGGGAGCCGAACTAACCAGTCTTCTAGAGAATATTTATTCAAGGCACTCTTGGGATGTATTATAATTTTGTAGGAGAGATTGCTTTAATATGATGTTTTTTAATACGTATTTTTGTTATTTGTAATTGTCTACTATTTTGTGAAATTCTCTCAACTTTCTATGTAATTTATGAGAAAATTACGAATACCCAAGCATATAAATCATGATTTTGAGCATAAAATAATCATTTTCTAAATGTCCAAGACATTTATTAGTGCATCTGTTAAGAAAATTGATAATTGCGGTTCCATCACTGAAGTGGTGGTTCATGTTTGATTTAGGTTTTTCTTTTTCTGGTAATCTCAACGAAAGCATTTATAGCACCAACAATTTTTTTCTTTCTGCTAAGGTAGTTGTTTGTAAGGATTGATTTTGTTGTTTTTATTTGTCATGAAATTTTATTTTGGTCCTGACGTTTTTCGTTGTCTCAATTTGGTTCTCATTTTCTTAAAAATGATTTAATTTGGTTCTTACCGTTAACTTTGACTAGACGGTGTTAAAGTCAATGTCATGTGTTAATTTTTGGTTTTTTTAATTTTTTAATATTTTTAAAATTTTTTTTAATTTTTTTAATTTTAAAATTTTTATTTTAATTTTTTTTCTTTTTGACATGTATCACTTCACAGTTATGTCGCGTGTCAAAGTGACTCAATTTGGTCTCTATATTTGTTTTTAGTTTTTATTAGTCTCAATTTTTGTAAAAGTGAAGCAATATTGTCCTTCCTCAAATTGACACTAAATTTATTTTTATATAAATTTTATGGTGATATTCTTACTAAAATTAACATTTTTATTAAATATTTTAAATTAACTTTAAATTTTACACAAAACATTTTACTTTGATTTTGTTTTGAACTTGAAATTTAGTTCCTAAATTTATGTGTGACAAGTTATTTGATTTTTAATCTTTACCAAGTTTGTATAATATGATACACTTGATGCCTTTATATATAATGACAAAATTGTTAATTTTTGAAATTAAGTTTGGGGTTTAACTTTGTTTAATAATAAAACTAAAAAAAAATTAAAAATATTTCTACAAATATTTAATAAAAGTGTTAATTTTATTAAGAATATCATTATAAGTTGTCTACAAAGATTAAATTGAGTCTCAATATAAGGAGGGACAATATTGTTTCATTTTTACAAAAATTGGAACTAAATTGAAACTAAAAACAAATATAGGAACCAAATTGAGTCACTTTGACACGGATACAACGGTAAAATTGCACGTGTCAAAAATAAAGAAAAGTTCAAAAAAAAATTCAAAAAATTCAAAAAAAATTCAAAACAATTCAAAGCATATGTGTTTGTGTGTATATACAGACATATAAAGCTCTACCCCTACAGTAACGATGACATAGATCCCTAATATATGACAATACAACACTTGTAATGATTAGTAATTACAATATTTTTTGTCACTTAACAAAATATTTGTTCTTGACTCAACTGCATAGAATGGTGTGGTGATAAAAGTGACGAAAGGTATGGTGGGTACGTGTTTTTTATGTGTGGAGCACCTATTTTTATGGTGTTTTAAGGAGTTACTGCGGGCATTGTCTTCACATGAGGCTGAAATAATTGTAGCCTCAATGGGACCTTGTCAACCTTGCAGCTTTAAAATTTGATGCCAGAGATGAAGATTATGAACAGACTAGTGGACAACAAATCAACAATAAGCTTGGCTTAGGTGGTGACTTAGATTTTATGAGAGCCTCTTATGATCGAATCAATTTAGGATGGTTAGAGAGGTGATACAAGTGCAGTTTATTGCTAATTTGAATTAAGTGGAAATGTTGCAAATTATTCAGCAAGTGTTGTACGTGAGGTGGTTGGTTAGAGGGTTGTTAATTAATTTCTATCTTTTTTATAGAGCAAAAATATCACTATATAACAGGCAATCCTAACTATGTTGGAACCCTAAGTTATATTAGTCATTTGCGGCATACCCAAAATAGCATTAAAAAATAAAAGACAAAATATATGTGGACAGTTAGATATATCATGTTAATTAGGAAAACATAGCGTATATTGTTTATTAGAGAAAATAGACATTGTTTGGTAATGGTAAATATTGTTGATGTTTATTACAATATCTTTTATTTATCATATTTATGTTTGGTTTATCATATTTATGTTTGGTTGCCATATATTCTTGTATCGTTCTTTATTATCAATTCATTCACCCTATATGTGTATTTTGGGCACAAAATTGCTTTAACATGATGTTTTTTAATACGTATTTCTGTTATTTGTAATTGTCTATCCTATTTTGTGAAATTCTCTCAACTTTCTATGTAATTTATGAGAAAATTACGAATACCCAAGCATATAAATAATGATTTTGAGCATAAAATAATCATTTTCTAAATGTCCAAGACATTTATTAGTGCATCCGTTAAGAAAATTGATAATTGTGGTTCCATCATGAAGTGGTGGTTCATGTTTGATTTAGGTTTTTCTTCTTCCGGTAATTTCAACGGAAGCGTTTATAGCAGTAACAATTTCTTTTCTTTCTGCTAAGGTAGCTATTTGTAAGGATGGCAATAGAGCGAGGTGGGACGGGTTTCACTGTCTCATCTGTAAAAACAATTTATCATTATACCCAAATTTAATGGGTATCAAACTTGTGTCTCATTCCCACTGAGTAAGGGATATAATCTTGTATTCATATCTGTACCTGCTTTTTTACTATTTTAATATTAATTTTAATTAATTTTTATAAAATAATAAAAAATTACGGTAAAGGAAACATAATATTATTAAATATTCAATATTAGGAGGATGGTTGTTTCTCAAATATTTTGAAATAAATTATAATGGTTTATATTTTATATTAGAATACTAAATAAAATTTCATGAGAACCAAAACATTTATTAAATTTGCAAACATTAATGAAACCTAGTTGATAAAATTTAAAAATATTTTTTTAAAAAAATATAAAAGGAAAAAAAATTCAAATTAAAATATATTTTAAATATTTATTTACTTTAATTTTTTAAATTATAGTGACTCTCTTTTTTATACACTAATAAAAGTTATAATACATCACTTGATCAAAATGATGCAAAGAACAAATAAAAAACATAATAAAATTTTAATATAGATATTGTATCTTTGAAATTCCAATATATGTTAAATGGTGATAAAAATTGTTCATAGCAATTACATTAAATTTTTATATTGTAGTATATAAAAATTATTTATACAATTATAGTGAAAAAATTAAAGTATGATTATAATGAGTTATAAAATAAAAAATAATTAGATAAAATATATTGAAATAGTATTGAAAATAAACAAAAAATAAAAATATTAAAAAATTAACAAATGTGTGTCTTATAAACAATTTGGAGACTATTAAAAGGAATCGCACAAAGAAAAACAAATGTATAATTAAGGGTATGATAAGATGAAAAATATCTTAAAGATCTAAGAAAAATTTTCAAATATCAACATATATACTCACTGGTTGAGAAATAACAAAAATTGTTTTAGCGAAACAAAAGAGTTCTTCAAATGAAACAAAAATTAATAATAATAAGTAATTTTTTTTATATTACCTAGTAAATAAAAGGTTTATGCTATTAAACACTTAAATTGAGAGTATTAAACATTCATGTGAAAGAAAAATATACAATAAATAAAAATATTAAAAAATAATAGAAATATTCAAATGTTAGAAATACAATTTTTTTTAATTAATATACATCATTTTAACATAATTACATAAAGGTTATGATAAAATAAAAAATATATTGGAGATGCGAATGAGTTTCATAACAAACAAATAATTAAAAGAAAAAAAATAAAAAGTATATATATATATATATATGATTACTTAATTAATTGTGAATATTTTAATAATTTAAACAATGATAGAGATATGGCGGGGACGGGTATTATGGCGGGGATATGTACATCCTCATTCCCATCCCCATATCCAATTGAAAAAATCAGGGATTCCCCATACCCATACCCATACCTAGTCAATGCGGGAATTCCCCGTCAAAACGGGGACGGATTCGGACAATACCCACGGAGGCGGGTTTATTTGCCATCTCTACCTGTTTGGTTTTCATCTTCTCGCTTCCCTTTAATTTCCTTGGTTCCGATTCAAATGCGTTCGCTCGCCATTGAAAGTGGCAACACCTTTATCTATCTCTGTTGCTTTATCTATTGCCATTTGAGATAAAAATCACAGAAACGACCAACGCAATGTTTATTAATTTCAGTTTTTATTCCCATAAGGATTTAGGTTGCAGTAGTGCCTACACGGTTTTTATTTTCTTCTCTTTTTCTTTCTTTAAGAAACTGTTATTGCCACATTCGAGGCGCTAAATAGCAAATAGCAAAGGCAAGTCAAGTTTTATATTTTTCTGTGAATCCTTATCGAGAACCGAGAGTAAGGATTTAGGGTTTTAGAGGAGTGACTGTTGTTGGATATTTTATATAGGCTAAATAGGGTTTGATTAAGGGGGGGAGGGGGAGGGGAAGAAGGAAGAGAGCAACGAGCCTATTATTGATGCCCTGTTATCACAATTGTTTGACTACTAAGAAATCTTTGGTTTGATTTTTATACTATGGTGATATTTTAATGGAGAAATTTCTAGTGATGCATTGTGTTATAATATAATGTGTTTGATTTGTATTTTTTGTGAATGGAGCATCTAGAAGACAATTTCTCCCAAGCTAACTTCGATACACCTATGCACCCTGATTTCAAGGTCATTCATTAACTTAAGACCGTAACTTAAAATTAATATCTTTAAATTCATCTATCAAATTCTATAACAAGGTTTTGTACTATTTTATGGTTCTTTTTTTTTTGGTTGAATTCTTATTTTTTATATTTTAGGTGCTAACCAGAAAAGTTAACAATGCTGGAAGGACTATTATGGATACCCAAGTAGTTCAAGTGGCCATGTGCGAGGTAATGCTAAAATGCTAAAAGCAACTCACAAACATATTGTCTAAGTAGCAAAACAAGAAAACTAGTTTTGTAAGTTGATGATATTCTTATATGTATATATAATATCAAATTATCAACTACTGATTTTTTGTTTTTTATTTTTATTTTTTCCAAATTCAGTGATTACTGCACTACAACACTCTCGTGGGCAAGTCCTATTCATGGAGGGGTATTAAAGGTTTCACGTGTTTCCCAAGTCAAAATTTGCCACAATGTATGCCTAAAGAAGATCATATCATGTGCAGTCCACAACTCTAAAGATCAATGTGGTTGAAGTTTCTCATAGATGATATACCAACTTAGATACATTAGAAAAATGTTAGATAAGTTTTTATTTTTTCATTAAGTTGCTCATATATGATACACTATATTGTTCACTAGCTATTGGCTAAACCAACCATATAATTTGTTGGCTAGATTTGATTGCCACTTTCTTGATATTAGTAAACTTTGTTCAATGCTTTTTGCTAAAACTATAATGATAGAAGTTTTATGGCTGAAACTATAACTATAGAAGTTTTATGGTTGAAACTATAATTATAGAAGTTTTATGGCTGAAACTATAATTATAGAAGTTTTATGGCGTGCTAGCTCATAAGTGATTACAGTATCAGTGACTACATTAAGTGACTTTCTGTGTACAAGTATGTGTATTTTTCTTTGTAAGATTTTGCATACAAGGATGTCCTCATTCAATTAACAATTAACTAGTTTTGGAACTTTCTATGTACAAGTATGTGTATTTTTCTTTGTAAGATTTTTCACACAAGGATGTCCTCATTCAATTAACTAGTTTCTTCGATAGTATCTTCTTGTGTACAACGATTGAAATAAACGTTAAATCATACCACAAATGCACATTTGAAAGGCCATCTAATTATCACACCATCAGTTATCACATTAAGTGTCTTTTTATGTACAACTATATGTCTTTTTTATTTGTAAGATTTTGTACATATCTCGTTACCTCAATCAATCAAATAGTTTCTTCAACGGTAAATGATTATATTAATTCCCTCAATCAAGTAGTTTCCTAAACAATAAATGATTATATTAATTATCATTAATTGCTTTAGTTGAATCATAGCAGAAATGCACATTTCAAAATTGACTTTCTTTGTACAAGTATTTGCATTTTTATTTGTAAGATTTTGTACACATCTCCTTCCCCTCAGTCAATTAAGTAGTTTCCTCAACCGTAAATGATTATTTTTACTACGATATTAATTTTCATTAATTGCTTTAAGAAGTAAACATTGAATCATACCACAAATGCACATTTTAAAGGTTATCTTATTACCACACCAACAGTGATTACATTAAGTGTCTTTCTATGTACTTCTATATGTCTTTTTCTTTGTAAGATTTGGTACACACTTCCTTTCCCTCTGGCCATTAAGTATATTCCTCAATAGTAAATGATTATTTTCATATGATATTAATTTTCATTAACAAATAAACGTTCATTGATAACATACATACACATGTTTAAGGCTCCTCATTACCACATTTTAAACGTCCTCATTACCTCATTATTAGTATATCACCATAGTAAATGATTTTCGTATGATATTAATTTTCATTAACAAATAAACGTTCATTGATAACATAAATGCAAATGTGATAACTCAATTTCTATACCTTCATATTGAAGCTTATTACACTCACTTGCCATTTTAGTTTCCTTTATCTTTCAATCTTAACTTAAAAATGTGATATTTTAAGTTGTTTTCAGAAGCTGCAATATCGTCTGGCAGTATTTTTACCGCCCAGCGCATCTTAAAGGATCATTTTCCACTGTCACGTTCCCGCCTGGCGCTACCCTAATGCCGCCAAGCTCTGGCGGAAAAACGCTGATTTTTCAACACTGACCTTTGCTGCTTGTTTTGATCATAACTTTCTCTACAGGTGTCCAAATGAGTTGGTTCTTGTTGCGTTGGATTCTACACTCAAAGAGCTTTAATTGAAGTGGTAGAACGCAATTTTTGGAATTTTGTGCGAGATGCAGTTTACTCTGGAAGATAGCAGCAATTACAAAGGCAAAAACCACCTTCGTTGAAAATTTGGTGCATTTAGCAAAGCCTTGAAGCATACCCTTTCTTCACCTAATGGGCTTCTTCTCTGCACATGGAATGGCCCAAAAAGGGAGCTGATCTAGGGTTGGCCATCATTGCCACATCAGCAGACAAAACAGAAGAAAATTCTGTGAGGACTGGCAGCACACACACTCAGAAAAGCAGGATCAGCTTTTGCAGCTTTTGGCAGGATTTTGTTGAAAATTTGGAGAGGCAATTGGGGAGAGTGGAGGGGGCTGGAATCTGAAAAAATAGGGGGAATAGAGAGAGCAGGGGAGCTCTCGAGTTTTTCTTTGGGGTTCTATGGGATTTTCAATACAATGCTAATTTTTGCACATTTCTATATGACTAGTATTTTGGGATTGGTTTTACCGGACTGAAATATGAAGATCATGGCACTGTTTTATTGCTTTGAGGGTATCATGTATTAGGAATATTTCTTCGTTAGTGGCTTGTGTTTCATCATTGCTCAACTTACTCAACTTGTTCAAACTAACATGTTTTTGTTGTCCCAAATCTGCTATCATCTTTCAGTGATCAGTTTGCATCTGTAACAGCCTAGGATCCACTCATTCATGCATATCAACTTGTACTTGTGTGAAGCTTATCTTGCATTCATTTTTAGCATCATTAAAGGTCCACTGTTATTGCTCAATTCTGATTTTGCAGTCATGCATTTATGTTGCTGCAAGCTCTAATTTCTCTGCTGCCATATTCTTCCAGTTTTTTTTTTCAAACAGCAGTAGCATTAGTGTTGTATGTGTAGGGGTTGCATTCTCAATGGTTTGAGCGTGGCTGCATTTGACTGAATTGTAGCTACGCATTCACGCATGCTTTATTTCATCTAGGTTCACTTTCACTCTCTTTTTAGATCTAATGCACCATTCACCATTCCCATTCAGATTCCATATCACATCATGCATTCTGCATTGCATTTATTCTTGTCATGGCATACTCTTAATTCAGTTTACATTCTTGCATGTAGTTTAGTTTAGTTTGTGGAGTTAATCTTTAGTCTTGAGTTATTTCTTTTTGTTTGAATTAAATGTGTAACAGTCTAGTATTTTAAATGAATTTAGTTTTCTTAGTTTAGTACTTTTTAATTGCTTTTATTTCAATTTCATTATCTATCTTTTATGCTTTAAAAAAATCCCCCAAAAACATGTATTTACCATTCAATCCACTCATTGTATTAGCTCCGTCTTTGGACTGACCTGAGTTGATCCTTATACTGCATTAGTAAAGGGTAATTAATTCAATTTGTTTGGGACAGTTTAGGCGACAAAAGCTGTCAAGCAAAATGTTTAAGGCTCCTCATTACCACATTTCAAACGTCCTCATTACCTTATTAGATTTTGTACATATGGACTTCCTCATTATCAGTAACAGAAAGTGTCTTTCTATGTACATCTATCTATCTTTCTGTTTATAAGATTTTGTACATATGAACTTCCTTATTACCATACACCTTCAGTAACAACACTAAGTGCATCTCTAAGTACAACTAACTATTTTCTTATTTTTAAGATTTTGTACACATGCAATCTTACGCGCCAGAGAGCACTCTTTTGTTGCATCCAGACTTCTTTTTGTGATGATCCGGCTCTGGTTGAAGCTGATGACTATTCAGCTGAACTCTTTGCCTCAAGAGAAGAAGCCTCTTTTGCCTCAAGAGAAGAATCCTCATGATTTGGCTTTGTGTCCATTGGATTAGAAATCAAGGTTTGAATAAAAATAAAGCAAAATAACTCCTTATTGGTTACCTATGCAAATATAACAACCCTAGTTTAATTAAAAAAACAAAAACCATGCTACTTAATCAATAAATATCAAAAAATACATAACTTGCATATAGTATGAAGCTTACACGGTTCCAGCCATATGTTGTATTTGAGTTTAATCAATAATCATGACAATATAACTAAACATCCATGAATAAGAAGAAAACCATATATCATGTAGGTGGAAAGGTTGTTACAATGTCAGAGCTTCATTGTCAAAATTAACCCTCTTCTTCTTCGTGGCATGAGTACTAAAGCCCAACATGTAACAAGTAAGTTGGATGTCAAAAAACATCTATAAGAGCAATAAGAGCAAGCTCATAACTAGAGTACAATATCTACTTATTCCAAATAAATTCATCCCTAAATGTCTTTGATTCTCCTTTTGCACACATCATATCTAAAATCTTCAAGAAATTTTTAATCCACAGTTTTTTATAACCCACACTTTTAATAATTTTTTTTAGGTTCGCCTCTCTTCCTTCTTCCCCTTTACCCCTTTAATCAAACTCTATCTGGCCTATATAAAATACCCAGCCAAAGTCACTCTTCTCAAACCCTAAATCCTTAGTCTCGGTTAGGATTCGCGTAAAATATAAAACTTGGTTGGCCTTTGCTATTTCTATTTACCTCCTCGAATGTGGTAGCAACAGTTTCTTAAAGAAAGAAAACAGAAGAAAACAAAAACATGTAAGCACTACTGCAACCTAAATTCGTATGGGAATAAAAATTGAAATTAATAAACATTGTGCGTTGGCCGTTTCTGTGGTTTTTCTCTCAAATGGCAGCAGAGATAGATAAAGGTGTTGCCACTTTCAATGGCGAGCGAACGAATTCGAAGTGAAACCAAGGAAATTAAATGGAAGCGAGAAGATGAAAACCAAATAGGTACCTTAGCAGAAAGAAAGAAATTGTCGCTGCCATAAACGCTTTCGTTGAGATTACCAGAGGAAGAAAAACCCAAATCAAACATGAACCGTCGCTTTAGTGATGGAACCGCTTCTCTCGTTGACGTTCTCTGTCTTTCACACGCGCCCATCTATTTCTCCACTCCAACACGCAATTAATTTACCACATCACACAACTTCAAATTATTCAAAAACAAAAATAAAATGCCATGAGTCGGTGACACGTAAGCGAGTTAAAAAGAGGTAAAAAATACCAGGTGAAACTATCGTTATCCTTTTCTGTGATATAGCACATGCAAGCCAACATACATACAACAAACACAACAACTTGAAACATTTCGTCCCTTTTTTTCATGTTCAATCATCTCCCACTACTTAGCTACCTTATGGAGCATTTCTTCTTGTACCATGTAAATATGAAAATTCCTACTTTGTTATTTTGGTTTAAAGTTTATTTTTTCAAATTTTACAGTGTGAAAATGATTTGGGTTGTATAATTTAAAAGTTATATTGTAGGTTGCACAACATTAACTCATTTTTTGGATGAAAGAAATTTGTAGATTGTGTAATTAAAAAAAGTACTGTACCGTCCAAGGAATTGTCGACTTCAACATGCTCATTTTGATTTCGATCCGTTAAATATTTATCATAAAACAATGAGTTTCAGTCAAGGGCCGAGGTTACGAGCAAGGAACCCGAGCAGGATTTTGACCGAGCAGGAATTGGGTCGAGCAAGATTTGGGCCAAGCAGAATTTTTGCCGAGCAGGATTTTGGCCGAGCAGGACGAGCATGAATTGGGTCGAGTAGGATTTTGGCTGAGTAGGGCTTCGGCCAAGCAGGATTTTGGCCGAGCAGGATTTAGGCCGAGCAATAATGGGCCATGCAAGATTTGGGCTAAGGTGGTTAATTCGTTCCTAAAAGAAAAGAATTTAATATCTAGCGAAAAAATAGGAATCAGTTGCTGATATTTAGCCACACTAACACGTTTTCCTACAAATCAAGTAGGTAGGAGGCCTATATAAAGGAGAAGAGAGAAGAGATGGAGGACCTTTTTTGGGGAAATAGAACTACTGAACTCCAAAAAATGGAAAACGCATATCTACCGGTGTAAGAGCTAGAAAGGTAGTTTGTTCTTGGTTTTCGTTTCCCTAGGTTTCGAGACCGGAACATTGGCGCCCACCGTGGGGCCCGGTAAAATGAGGTCCCAACCACAATAACGTGAATAAATCACATTGATAAAGTAGTCCACGATGAAAGCGTCGATGGCGGAGTTGGGAAGGAAAAGAGATGATAGGTCTTTTGATGCTCGATGACGAGGGCTCGTGATAACCTCTGATGAGGTTTCAACGGTGGCGATCTTAACAAAGCTGAACGGAGAGGTTAGCTCTAGGCCGACCTTGAAGATATAAGGGATCCGACGATGGTCATCCCTAGGTCTCCTCCACAAACACAATGTTGGGCGGAGAGGTAGGCTCTGGGCCAACCTCAAATCAGGAAGTGGCTCAACATTAATCAGCCCAAAATCTCACGAACAAGCACGAAGTTGGATGGAGATGTAGGCTCTCGACCGATCTCCACTATATCCTCTTTATAAACTTTTCAATTATGTTATTTTTCCTTATCATTAAGAGCTCGTGAATTACTAATTTTGCAAGGCAACAAAAAAAAAGACTCAAACTCAACGGGAAAACAAGTTGGCCTCTGCCAAATAAAAAATGCCTAAAGTAGATCAACTCCTACAATCTACACATTCCATCTTGGTTGGAAGCGAAGCAGGCAATAACTTGTCTACACAAAAACTACCATTGTGATTTACTTGTTTGATATTGAGGGCTCAACTCGGATTCGACCTCGCTACGAGCGAGAGAATATCTCAGTACGTTGAGGACTCAACTCGGATCTGACCTCATTACAAGTGAGAGAATATCTCAATACGCTGAGAATTCAACTCGGATCTGACCTCGCTACGAGAGAGAGAATACCTCAGTATGTTGAGGACTCAACTCGGATCCGACCTCGCTACGAGCGAGAGAATACCTCAGTATGCTGAGGACTCAACTCAGATCTGACCTCACTACAAGCGAGAGAATATCTCAATACGCTGAGAATTCAACTCGGATCTGACCTCGCTACGAGAGAGAGAGAGAATACCTCAGTATGTTGAGGACTCAACTCGGATCCGACCTCGCTACGAGCGAGAGAATACCTCAGTACGTTGAGAACTCAACTCGGATCTGACCTCGCTACGAGCGAAAGAATACCTTAGTACGCTAAGGACTCAACTCGGATCCGACCTCGCTACGAGAGAGAGAATACCTCAGTACGCTGAGGACTCAACTCGAATCTGACCTCACTATAAGCAAGAGAATACCTCAGTATGCTGAGAACTCAAGTTGGATCCGACCTCGCTACGAGCGAGAGAATACCTTAGTACGTGGAGAACTCAACTTGGATCCGACCTCGCTACGAGCAAGAGAATACCTTAGTACGCTGAGGGCTCAACTAGGTCTGACCTCGCTACGAGCGAGAGAATACATAAGTCCGTTGAGGACTCAACTCGGATCCAACCTCGCTACAAGCGAGAGAATATCTCAATACGCTGAGGACTCAACTCGGATTCGACCTCGCTACGAGCGAGAGAATACCTTAGTACGCTGAGGGCTCAACTCGGATCCGACCTCGCTACGAGAGAGAGAGAGAAAGAGAGAGAGAGAGAGAGAGAAATAGAGAGAATATCTCAGTACGCTGAGGACTCAACTCGGGTCTGACCTCGTTGCGAGCGAGAGAATACCTCAGTACGTTGAGTGCTTCAGTAGGCCGACCTCAATTTTATCATTTTTATGTCGAGGTCTCCCTCGGGCCGACCTCATGTTGATCATCTTACTTGTGTTATGTTGAGGTCTCCCTAAGGCGGACCTCAGCTAGATCAATTTACATATTACTTGTCTTATATTGAGGTCTCTCTCAGGCCAACCTCAGGTTGATGATCTTACTTGTCTTATGCTGAGATCTCCCTCAAGTCGACCTCAATTTTATCATTTTTACGTCGAGGTCTCCCTTGGGCCGACTTCAGGTTGATCATCTTCCTTGTGTTATGTTGAGGTCTCCCTAAGGTCGACCTCAACTAGATCAATTTATATATTACTTGTCTTATACTGAGGTCTCCCTCAGGGCGACCTCAGGTTGATGATCTTACTTATGTTATGTTGAGGTCTCCCTAAGGCCGACCTCAGCCAGATCAATTTATATATTACTTATCTTATGTTGAGGTCTCCCTAAGGCCGACCTCAGCCAGATCAATTTAAATATTACTATTCTTATGTGAGGTCTCCCTTAGGTCGATCTCAACTTAATCATTTTACTTATCTTATGTCGAGGTCTCCCTCGAGCCGACCTCATATGTTGAGATCTCCCTCAAGCCGACCTCAACTTGATCATTAGGAATTGGGTCAAGCAGGATTTTGGCCGAGCAGGATTTGGGCCGAGCAGTAATTGGGCTGAGCAAGATTTGGGCCAAGGTGGTTAGTTTGTTCCTAAAAGAAAGGGATTTAATATCCAGCGGAAAAATAGGAATCAGTTGCTGATATTTAGCCACACTAACACGTTTTTCTACAAATCAGGTAGGTAGGAGGCCTATATAAAGGAGAAGAGAGGAAGAGATGGAGGACCTTTTTTGGGGAAACAGAACTACTGAACATCAGAAAATGGAAAAGTCATATCTACCTGTGTAAGAACTAGAAAGGTAGTTTGTTCTTGGTTTTCGTCTCCTTGGATTTCGAGACCTGAACAAGTATATTTGACTTTTGAATTTAAAAGAGTGTTTTTTTTTTTCATTTCTAAATTACACAATTTGGATTTTTTTTTCTTTAAAAGAACTTAGTGATTTTAGAATTCGAAAGTTGTCTGTATATTGTACAATCCGAAATAAGGATCAAGAAGGCTTATATCGGAATGCAATGTGATACTGCCTTAGAGGTAGAAAATGTAAGAGTAGGAAAAGATACTATGGGAGGAATGAAGGCAAAAGAAGAAAAGAAAGGACTAGTGGTGGTGACTTAAAAGATAAGACACGACCAAAGAAGAAAGAAAGGACCAATGGTGATGTAAAAGATAGTAGAAATTAAGGATGTTTTTGTCTTTTACGTATCCCTATGGAGGTTCAGGAACAAAAGGTGCAGGAACAAAACTGAGGATGCATGAAGAAATATCCTACCTTAGTGAAACGATGCAAAAATTGCGGTTTCTGTACCTAACGAAATTACAAAGTGTACGTAGAATGACTTATTGGTTGTGTAAATCCTTCTGGCATCAACAATGACTTATTGGTTGTGCAATTCATAAATGACTTTCAAACTTCACAATTCAAAAGCTTGTTTTTTACACAAAAAAAAAAAATACTTATGAATTGTAGGCGCTCCCAGATTTCACAATTCAACAACTTTTTTTATAAATAAAATGACTTCTAGGTTATGCAAAAATGACTTTGAAGTTGTACGATCCAAAAGTCAGAAAAGATTTTGAATTGCACAATCCAAAGAGAAAATCTTCCAGATTGCACAATCTATAATTTACAATAACTTCCAAATTATGTAATCTGGGAACATTTTTTTCATGCAAAAATTGACTTCCCAATTGTTTTGTAAGGAAGTCTTTTTAAGTTTTTCGATTGTACAATCTAAGAATCATTTTAAAAGCATTGTTCTATGTAAAAAATGACTTACAAAAATTCACTTTTTTCCTAAACCAAATGGACAATTGGGGATTTTAATGTATGTGGATTTCTAAAAGGAATGAAGGTGTAAAAGAAATTATGGAGCTGAAAAAATAAATCTCCTACCGAAATAAGTTAATAAGTTAGATGTACTAAATTTCTAAAACTAAGTCGCTCAAAAATGAACAAACATAAGTTGTGATATATTTTGCTTAAGTTATGTCACATGCATTTTATTTCCCATGGTTGTGGTAAGTCATATATTATGATATATTCAACATTTTAGATAAAACAAGTTAAATGATTTAAATTTCGTTTGAGTATAAGAACTTGTTCTTTTCTATAGAATGTTTGAGTATGCTTCTTTACGCAATATAATTTGATAAAATATATAAGCTTTGGCAAATGTTCTTAGACATCTTTTAAACGTTGAAATCTTCATGGTTTAATCCTAAGGAACTTTCATTTTCTTTGAAAATTAAAATAATAATGTCTAAATGATAACAATAACACGTTTTTTATGACAAAATTTAGGAGTAACAATACGGACTAATCTAATCTGCCTAAGTTAGATCGGTCCGCCACAAGAAAATCAATTTTATTTTCTTAATTTTTTAAAATTCTTATAATTATATATAGATGTATATATTAAAGGTATATTATGAATATTTTTTAAATTTTAATTAATTAATTTATATTATTGAGCAAATTAAATCAGCTGTTATATTTACATATTAAATTATTACATTATAATTAATAATTGAAACTTAATTTATGATAATAGTTTAAATATATTTTCATCCTTTACATAATATAATACACACACAAAATTAAAAATATTTCTTTATTTTAATTTCTATCATAAAAGGGTTAGTAAGTTAAAAATTTCAATTTAGTTCGTCGAGTCAAGCTCATTTTGTCATTCATAACAAAACTAATATTATTTGTTATAGTAAAATAAACGCGATTCTTAGACTTTGAAGATTTACTCTCAATTGTCTAGTATAGTCTTTTAAGAATTAGATATCATAAATGTTTTGATCATAAACAAAAAAGTATATTCAAAGAATTTTTCAGACTCTTTACAAGATCATTTATAACAATGTGTGGTAAGAATATGGGACTACATAGACGATAAACACATTCAAGAAAAACAATAAAAGTAAGATATTATTCAAAAACAACCAGCAGACTATCTAGGGAAAATAAAGTTGACCACACATATACAAAAGACAATCTAAACATAAAGATCACCCTACAATCAAAGCATGTTGAACACATATGTTCAAATTGAATAAACTAGTTCTAGAAGGTTATGGGCGCATATGATAGGCTTGGAGACTAAGCTGGTGTTCTTTTCTTTTCAAGACATCTCCTTTAGACCTAGTTTTTAGAAGCTTAGTTTGTCTTTTTATGTGTACACCCTTTGGCTTTGTATTTTTGCTAAGAGGCTCCTCACCCTAAAGGGTTAAATGTTTTGAGAAAATACACACATTATATTCAACCATTGTGAGTGCTCTCCTTTAGGAGTGTTCTTCTCTTAAGTTTTATCTTGAGATTTGCACTCAAGTGGTGGCATCCTCACTCATCTTAGCTTAGTGATCCTTTGTGTCCCCTTAAGTGGCGTGCTTACCTTGAGCTCCTCATCACCTCTTTTTGTCTTCTATCTTTGTTCACCCTTTCTTTCTTTTTAGTTTCATATGCATGCTTTATTCGAACATTTTTATTTCTATTGCCTTCATTTGTTTTCTTGTTTAACTAAACTTCTCCTCTTCTTTTGAGCTCCTTTAATTGCACATTCATATCTAGATAACATTGGTTATCTTAATGTCCAATGAGAATCTTCATGGAGCTTTCTTAATCAGCATAACATTATATTTTCTAACATTTAAAATGGGTCTTTATTAAAAAATAATGTCAAATGGGAAGATTTCCTTGAAGTCTTACGTAGTGTTCGTATGAGGGAATTCTACTATTGAAGCAAATTTGAGAGAGTTGATTTTGGTATTCCAAGCAAATTTGAGAGAGCCAATTTTGGTATTCCAACGCATTCGTTTGTGATTATTTGAAGGGATATGCGAGAGCGTATTTGGGGGATAGATGGATTAATCCATCCCCTCAAAACTGTGAAGATACTACATGTGGTTTGGACAGATGACGAAACTACCCTTGCTCACGTTTCCAAAAGCATCTGCCAGATTCCTTCCTCTGTCGAGATTCTTGATCAATATTCTCTGGTCAACTGAGCAAGATTTTGTCCTGCATTGCTTATTTTTCGAAGATCAATTTAAAATGGAAGTAGTAGTGTGATTGTGAATGCTGATCCGACTCGCAGTGGTGTTTTGAGAGGTGAGTTATGGTGGGTGTGTGTGTGTGTGATTGTTGAGTGCATGGAGGGGAAGAATATGAGGTGGTTTGGGGTGTGGTGGTCGAGGAAGAGGATGAAGGGGTGGCAGTGGTTGCCCGAGGTGGTGGTTATGGTTGGACGTTGGACGTGGTCGGGTGGTGATATGCACCAGTGTTGCGGTGCTGCATTGTGTTTTGAGAAGTGGATGGCACCGACCGGTGCCTTGGTTTATAAAGGGATGACACCGGTTACGACACCTGTAACGCCCCAATTAATTAATGAGCGTAATTAAAGGAAACGTCACATAATTATAATATAACAGCGCAGTTCTGGGGTTTAAACGTAAGACTTTACAAAATAAGGCACACCACGATGCCACAAGAGATAAAAGAGTATCATAAAAGTCTGCTGGAACACTAGCATATAAAGACTGACAAATACATAGGCCGTAGCCCTCAAGATATCCCAAGAAAACTAAGTTGTAGAGTCGCCTCCTCCCTGATGACCACGATGATCCCTCGCGTCTGCTCCCATCGATAAATTGATGATCATCGCAAAGATAGAAACACGACATACAAGGCAACCAACAAGAAAAGGGTAAGTTAGAGCCAATCAACATCTTTATCATACAATTAAACATACTTTCGCCATCCAATATTAGTACCACATCCAAGCATGTTAAGACTTTCAATCAATACACTACGACTCGACTCGACTCATTCGGATATGTATAACTTAGTCAGATTCAGCGGATGCTTGCACTTGTGGTGGATACCTCTGCTCGACCCTGAGCTGCTCATCTCCGAGCTATGTGTTACAAGTGTTACGATGGATCAATTTTCCCTCACCACAAGGTTAGCCCTTAATGAATTTCAGACCCCCTACTACTCTCACCACAAGAGTCAGTCCACTCTAAGTGAGACTAAATGGCTCCTTAGAGTGTCAGGATGCAACCTTAACTTGAATCCTTACCTAGTTATACAGATGGGGCACCACCACGGACACCCACTAACAAGGGCCATGGAATTACGTCCCGACCACTGAAGCGCGACCTTGAAAGTCTCACCTAGAGACCCCAAGGAATTATGCACTGACACAAAAGAATACAATCATTCAATCAATAATATTCACCATGCGAAGATACCCTCGTTATGTCAACCTTTAAAACCGTTACCTTTCACATTTCCAGAGCCAACCCATTCCGACTCATCATAATCCATCCATGTACATAGGATCTAATTCATCTCATTATCATGACACTTTAACAACACCAATCTGATTTAGTTCACATGCCAATGCTCATACCAAACCCATCATTTATAATTCATGAATCATGCTACGTATACATCGCACTTCATTATAAACATGTCCCTCATCATAACATTCATACCCAACCAACACAGATAATCCAGAAATAAACAAACATTCAAACTCAGCGCTGTCTCGCCCAGCACCTTGCTCGGGCTGAGGAGTCTCGCTCAGGCGAGTCCCCCCTCCGCCTAGGCGAGGGCTCAAACAAGAACAAGAAAGCAGCGCGGGATCTCGCTTAGGCGAGACCCCTCTCGCCTGGGCGAGTTGTGTGCTCGCTCAAAAACACACTCTGGTCGCCTGGGCGACCACTCGCGCAGAAAGCTCTGGGCGAGCCTCTGCACATCTCGTCTGGGCGAGTCAAGCTCGTCTGGGCGAGTCTATCAGTGTCTACCACTGTTCATACCTGCACAACGCGTACACACACCCAACAGGGGTTCCAGCCAACCCAGACATTCATAGAAATGCACAAACTCGAAGAATTCACAAACCACGACAATACAAGCTAAAACACACCACACAAAAGGTTCTAGCTTCCCTTACCTGGAAGGGAAATAAGAGCTTCGGCAGCCAAGCGTGCGAACACAACAGCCCAAGAACGAACAGAGGAGCTGAAAGGATACTGAAACAAAAGTACGAGATGGGTTACTTGGAAGCCCTAACTGAAAGAAACGAAAAGGAACAACAGAGACGAGTATTGCTAGCAACAGTACTTACGTGGAGTGGAGAACAGCTTCGAGCTAGCTTGAAGATGGCAGAAAACCTAACCCTAACAGAGCGTTCTGTGTGGGTGGAGGGAGAATGACAGTTGGATCTGTGAGAATGAGAGAGTGGAAGCGTTAGGTAGATTAGGGTTCAGTTTTATTATTTGGGCCAGCCCTAGGCCCACTTACAAGGGCAGCCCTTTACATTAGGGCAGAATTTCATAAACAGGATTTTCATGGGCCTTACAACATCAGTGTGGTGGTTTTTTTTGTTTTTTTTGTACTTTTTTAAAACTTTTTTCTTAACTTTTTCTTTAAAATTTTTTAAATTTTTTTTAACTTTTTTTTTAACTTTATATAACTTTTCTTTAGAATTTAGTTGTTTTATTTTTTTTTTTAAATTTAATTGTATAATTTTTTTTACATTCATAAAAATTTAATTTTTTTTATTTTAAAATTTTATATAATTTTAATATTTTTTTAATTCATATTAATTATAATTATCTTTATAACATCAAATTACAGAATCATTCTCTTTTTCCATCAAGGATATTTTGGTAACTTTCTAATTCTATCTATTTTTACAATTTATTTTATCTATCACATCAATCAAATCTTTCACTAATTTTCATAAAACTTATCTCCAAATTCACTCACTTTACCATCTAAATCCACTCAAAAAAACACAAAAATTCATCCACCTAAATTTACACAAATTCATCTTCACACTCTTCTTATATCCATCCCCCCAAAAAAACACACCTTTAATGTTCTTACTACATTTAGAATGATTATGTTTTAGACATGTAAATTTTGTTTCATTGTCACTTCTAACCATTTTAAGTTGTTTATCAAATTGTGATTCAATCGAAGAAAATAAATTCATTATTACTTGTGACAATGCTCTCTTTTCACTAAATAAGTATATCCAAATAAATCTAGAATGATAACCCATCAAAGTTAAAAAAAAAATATGATGCAATACTTGACAATGTTGTTCTATATTGACCTTATAAATCATAATGTATCAAACAAACAAAATTTTAGATGTGTCTTACATTCATTCAACATCTTAATCAAACTCTATTATTGCTTGTTGGTTAGACCAAATAGCTTACTTAGATTTGCCAAGTTCATTGACATAGTTGGCTACATTACCGCTAACCAATTGGACTGCAATAGCATTAGAGATGTCAAAGTGGGTTAGGCCCGCCAGCCCGCCAGCCCGCCAAGAAAAGGGCCACCCATGTTAGAGTTTCCAACAAGCCAGCCCGCAAAAGCTCTACCCGCCCAGCCTGCCAGTTTGGCAGGCCAAAACGGGCCTATCCGCCTTAGCTCGCCAACTTTTTTTTTATGTTTAAAATTAAAAATGATTTAAAAATAATAATTTTTATATTATATAAATAAAAAAAAATTATAAACAAAAAAAAAGTTAATAGAAAATTTAAAAAATTAAAAAATTAAAAAAAAATAAAAAAAAGTGGTAGTCCAGCTTGTCGACCCGACAACCCATCCTAAGACGGGACGAGTTACAAAATCTAACTCGTTTGACTGGCCAGCTCGACCTGATCTGTTTTTGACGAACCACGGGTGGATTAGGCCAAAACGGGCCAGACTGACCGTTTTGACACCCCTAAATAGCACAAACCACACCCTTTTGTTATGATCTGTTGAGATCTGATGATTTTTTTCAACTAGTTTCATATAAATTTAGCATTGATCCTATCACAAAGAATATCCAACGAATTTTGAAATAAATTTTATTCCCTTTCTTATTTTGTTTCACATTTAGAACTTATCATTGATGTCTCATTCATTTCTCCTCTACCTTATTATTGCACATGCTTTTTTATTATAATTTTAATTCAAATCATATGGGGATGACTTTATTGGTCTTATTGATCTAAGACCTTTTGGTTTCTTTGATCACCTATCTTTTATTTTATTATTTTTTTTATTACGAGTCTCGATACTAAGTAAAAATACAATCACCTTATTCATTGCATCATTATATATATATTATATATATATATATATATATATATATATATATATATATATATATATATATATATTTAATTATCACATATATTTCTCCTAATTTCATTCTAACAAATCTCACAATTAATAATTATATAACAAACATGATAAAATTATACATTAATGTTAAAATAATTAGAGCTGTGAAAATGGGTTGGAACTCACGAGCCAACTCGGCTCATCACGGGTTCGGGTTGGGTTGAAATTTTTTTACAAATTTTAATATGGATTGATTTTTGACTCGGCTCATATAGAACCCGGCTTATCCGGATTGATGAGCCGGGTTGGCTCATCAGCCCGTAGATAAAAGGGTCACACAAGTGTTTTTTATTAAGTTGGAGTTTACATTTGGATCATGTCAGGTTGTTTTTCTTTTTGGCCAACACATAAACAATTTGTATTTTTTTTTTATTTTGGTTTGTATTTGGATTGTATTAAAGTTTATTTAGATTTTAATTAGAATTATAATTTAGTTTTGACTGAAAAATAAATAAAAAAAATTGTATTTTTTTAATTAAGTAAATATGTGAGCCAACTCGTTTAATCCGCCAACCCGTGGTGGGTTGGGTTGGATTTAAATTTTTTTGACTCGCTCAAAAATGAGCCAGATTGAGTTGACTCACTAAATCATCTAACTCGTGATGAATTGAGCCGTTTCCACAACTCTAAAAATAATATCATTGTCATAAAAATAATGTTTGACCGGATCTTTTATTATAATGTTTCCTTTTATACTATTAATAAAGGGAGTACCGCTTTTAGTTTACATGTTTGTCAATTTTATTCTTTTAATAACCCTTTTCAGATTCAAATAATTATTTATGATAAAAAAATATTTTTCAATTTTATCTTTTTTATAACTATTTTTAAAATTCTATACTATTAAGAAAGAGATTCTTCCTCTGATCTTTGTTTTCTAATTTTCATTTTTAGTAACTATTTATTTAAATTCTAATAATTATTTATGATAAGAAAATTATTTTTTAATTTTATTTTTTTAGTAATTACTTTTTTTAATTCAAATAATTGTTCTTAATAAAAAAAATATTTTTACATTAAAAATATTAACTATAACTAAATTATAAAAATTATTGATTTCTGTAATTATTATGTACATGTTTTCACTTATATAATTATAATGACGAAGGTCAAAATGAGAAATTTGTGTAGAAATCTTTGTCATTCATGTTTTCTAAGCTACAAGTTGTATATATGTAAGGAAACTATTTACAGGTAGAGGATCAAACAAATATAAACACTCTGTTGTCATTTTAATGAACAGACAATTTTATAATTTATATTTCAACTACTTTTATCTTTTATAAAAAAAAATATAAAATTTTAGTATTTTTTATTTTTCGTGTAAACATCTTACTTTCCAATATTTTTAATATAAGATAAGATAAGTTATTTTATTTATTTTCTTATATCTTAACTTTTTTTAAACTAAAATCCTAATATTTTCTCAATCCTCACATCTCATTTGTTAAGTTTGAAGTTTATTACTATCTCAAATTCCATTATTTTTCTTTGTTTATGATAATTTTATTTTTTTTAATATTAAATTTAAGTTCTTTTAAACTATATTTTAAATCTAAACAAAATAACATAAAATAAAAGTAAATAATTTATAAAAAATTATTACATAATATGTAAAATTTAAAATTAAAATATGAAATAATAAAATCGATCAGAGCAATTACATTTTAACTTAATAAAATTAAATAACACCACAAAAATGCAGAAATATAGATGGATGCTCTCCCTTTACAAAAATTACAAAACTAGAATTGAAGTTAAATAAATAAACAAAATTAAATATAATTAAAATGAAAATTGTTACAACAACAAATCTGTCTTCAAGTAAATAACTGCTCAAAGTCAACATGCTCTGTGACAGAGAAGAAAAAGACAAGTTGACCCACTCCGTTTATTCCCGCCAAAAAAATTTCCCTCTCCCTCCAAATTCGAATCCTGCAAAACTTACATGACTTTTTTTTTTCCTTTCTTATTTTTGCTTTTTTATCACATATGTATTTTTGGATAAACTTTGATTTCTTTAATTATTTAATTAGTAAGTATTAAATTGTATTGTTATAATTATTTAGAATTGATTACTAATGTCTTATTTTGAATACAATGAATATATTATAATATCAACTTAAATTTAGATAAATAATGAAAACAAAATTGCTTCCTATATTACACAAAGTCAATGAATAAAGCATAAAACATAAAAGACAATCACATAAACACGAAAAAAAAGAAAGTCACAAATTAAAATTACAAACATTTAACTTGATACCCATCATCATCATCAGCCATCCCAGTCTTTACACTTTTCTAGACAGTTAACAAACTATGTTCAAACATATAAATTTAGATTTTAGAGATATATGCCAAATAAATTTAATCAAACAAATAAATCTAAAATCCTATAAATTGTTTATAAATCAAAGAAATAGTTTTATTCTAATAAAAGTAACAAAGACAAACAAAAAACACATCCAAAAATAAATATACTTACCACAGACATGTATCTACTTACTCCAATTAAAAAACATATTTTTGTGAAAAACCAAAATTATATTTTAAATACAAACCACATCAGACAAAAAATATTAAAAAAAAATTAAACTTAAGATTATGAAACTAATATATCAAAAAAAAGTTAATAAGATATGTCCTAATTCACAACAAGTGAATAATAAATATTGATAAAAGAAAAATATATTTTCCCTCCATTTATTTAAGTTACAAAACACATTTAACTTACAAAGCACAGGAGTGAACAAAATATAAAGTAAATCTATTATACCTTGTGTGAAACCTCTTAGGAAGTGATGTTGGAGAAGCTGAATCAAATCACTGGTCTTCTATCTCACTGACGCAGATCCAATGAATCGTCTTTACTCCGACACCCACCGCGTCGTCCTCCTCATCGACGTATCAAGCCTCCACGATCCCCGCCACACAAAACGTTTGGTTTCGTTTCTCGAAACCCTAAATTATTTTCCTCCTCTTTCCTCTTCCCTCTTTGCCTTCAAACTCTTCTTCTCTTCCCTCTCTCCTCTTCTCTCTTTCTCCAAGCTCCAACCTTTTTTCCCCAATCCCTCACTCTCCTTCGACCTACCTTCCTCCGCCCTCCCACACCTCTCCGACACCCTCTCCTCCCTCCCATCCTCTCTCCACCACCCTCCCTCCGCCGCCAACGCCGACCACCTTGCTCACTCTCTCTCACAACTCCTCTATGACCACTCCTGGGACCACCCTTCCCCCCAAACCGTCCCTCCCAATTTGTTTCTCCTATTTTCTCCTTCTTTCACTTCATTTACTTCTCTTGCATCTTTCCTGAACACGGATTCCAGCCTCCTTGCGGATTCTACCTCATTTTGTGACACAGTCTCTTCCTTCTTCGCCAATGTAGCTCGCTCATTCACTGTCAGAGGAATTCACTGTACTTGGATTAGTGTTGGGGAAGAAGATGTGGAGGCAAACCCTAGCGATGAGGCTAGGAAAGTGTCTTCTTTGCTTAGGACTGCGGTTGGGAGGCTCGGGTGGGGCTTTTGCTCTCTTGATTCACTTCTCCTTGGTTCGGCTCTTGTTCCATTTGGCTTGGTTTATCCCGTGATTGGGGTTTCGTTGAGTTGTGCATATAGGGAAGTTAGTGTTGGTGGGCAGTTGAAGCTTTCGATCTTGGATGTGAATGGGAGTCCCATTGAGTACAATTGCTGTGATCTTGAGTTTGTTGATGTGAAGGGTTGTTGGGATTTGCCAGGTGGAGGGGTTGAAAGGAGGGAGAGGTTTTGGAAGCTGTGTTTGGGTGGAGGTGTGAAATTGGAGGTTAAGGTTGTGCGGAGGTGTGATGCTTTTGTTGAGACAGATGACTGGCTGTCTGATTCGGTTATAGTGCGTGAGGATTTCAGGGGAATGAAGAAGAAAGACAAGGTGGGTTTGGATGAAGTTTTTGCTGATAGGGTTCTTGAGCTTGTTGCCACTGAGTTTGGTTGTGAGTGGCGGAGAAAGCAGGTGCCGGTTTGGGAATTGCTATTGAGTTTTCTGTATAAAGAAGATTGTTGGGCATTGGTAGCTGTTTCCAATGGCAAGGGTGAGTCATGTTTAGGCATTCTGAAACCTTTTACTGTGCTTGCTGGTATCTTGTCTGTGTTAGGGGATCCACATGGAGCTAGTGGTTTTGGTGAAGCAAATGTTGGACAATATGTTAAGATGGTGGATCATGATGTTTGCAAACCTGATTCCAAATTCAATGAGGAGCCGAGTTCTCGAAGTAATAAGAGCAAGAAGAGGATAAATTTGAATACACTGCGGGAACTCAAGTGGAGTTCATTCTGTAAGTCAGTGTTCGAACAATTAGAGACTGATTTGCTTGATGTTTATTGTGCCACAGAAGTTAACAAGTGTAAAAAGTTGAAATTTTTTAAATGCTGGATGAAACAGATGAAGAAATCTGGTTGTTCGGATCCAGCTTTGTTAGAAAAGCTCAAGCCAAATCCAATAGTAGCTGAACTGGGTGGCAGTAAATTGAATGACTTGACTCAAAATGATGAACCACCAATGTCCTCATTTGCTTCAGCTGAAATTAACTCGGAGCCGGAAGCTTTGAGAATACAGGAGGATGCTGCGTTAGACTTTAGGTCAGAAACATCTGAAACATTTTTTAGTAATCTTGCTGACAGGATCAAATGGGGAATTGAATCAAAAGTTGTAGACATGGGGGCCTTGGCAGAGCGACTTGTTAATTCTTGTATATACTGGCTATGTCAGAAGGTTGATAAAGAAACTGTTTCTCAGAGTCAGTCTCCTTTGAAAGATCATAATACTTGTGGTGGAATGATTGCATCTGAGCTGGTAAAACTTCTATTAAGGGAGCCCAAGGAGATAGCTGCTGAGCATAAAAGTCAAAATCCATTCTCTCAGTCTCAGGCACTTGATTCCGGATCTGCCACACCTATTGCAGAACATGTAGTTAGAGAGTATCCTTCAATTAAGTTTCCCTTAATTTATGTGATGCAATTTTTTATTGTCCTAATCAGCTGTAATTGTAGCAACTTTTGTTCCACGATTTTGGTTTTTTCCTTAGTGAACAGTAGATATGAACTGCAGATTTTATTTCGAATGGAGATTTTACAATCAGAGGTAGGAAATGAAGTTGAAGATTCCTGCAAACAGAAGTTTGTAAAACAAATATGCCTGCTTTTAGAGAACATTCAGTGTCACATGGAAGTGGGATTCTTTGGTGATTGGACTCTTGAAAACTATGTGACAAAGATAATAAAAAACAGGTACAAGTTTATACATAAAAATGAGATGTTTCAGATTGATGTTGATTGATATTTCTTTTGAAAATAAAGTGCTTTTGCACAAATTATGGAGTTTTGTAGAGTTAATGGCTTCTTTAGAATATGAACAATAACTCAATTTATTTTCATTTGCTGCAAATGTGCTTATATGTAACTTTTTTATGCTTGTTTGCCAATATGCTAAGGGCCAGAGATGGAGATGAAAATTTAACAAAAAAAGAGATGGATTTGAAAATGATTTCCCTAAAGTTTGCATGCAAATAACACTTCCTTTTCTGAGTTGTTGCAAATACCTTTCCTCTCATCCCCACCATATTTGTTCAGCCTCCAAACCTGAAATAAGAAACACTTATGTTATGAGTTTCTTTTCATTTATTTTTTTTCATGGAAAGAAATTAAATTCACATTGAATGAAATATTGAAAGATTGTTGGTTTATGAAAGTGAAATACCCAAAATGCAGGTATTCACTCACTCTTGAAGATTTGGTTCAGAAAATATACTACAAAATGGACCTGCTGTTGTTTGCCGAAGAAGATGAAGCACCAAATAGTTTACTCAACAGTGAGGACAGCAACAAATCCTTTAGCAGAAAAGTGTACAGAGATGTGGTATTTGAAAATGATGTCAGTAGTAACCAACCTTTTTCAGCAGAAAACGAGCCCGTTCATTTGCAAAACGATGTCAGTGGAAGATTGCAAAGGATTGTAGATGACCGTGATAAAAAACTAATCGAAGCTAAAGAGAAGAGAGAGAGAGCTCTAAGGTTTTCATCTTTTACAAGTTCAATGCCTGTTTTACGAAGAGTGAGGGCGCCAACACAGAAGAGCGTGAAACCCAAGACAGATCTTCAAAGGGTGCGAAAAAGGAAGGAACGAGAAAGGGCATATGGCACTGTATGTGAGACCCCAATGACAGTAAATAAGCATTCAAATTCAAGGGCAAGGGGTTCTGATGATGACCATGATTGGGCTGATGGAAGGAAAGGCTCAGTTTCCAAGGCATTGTTCAAGGACGATCTTTGATGTGAGTAAACTAAGCTTTTTCCATAGAGAAACAGTATATGCTAATCTGCAGAACAGAATAGAAGTATCTTCAGCGTTAAACAACAAAGGATGGAATGTAAATGACCGGAGTTCAGGTTAAATTTGCTTTCCCAGTGTTCCTGTAACTAACACAATCAACAGATTCACATCATTACGATTTTCTTATTGTTAGAATAGGTCAATTCGTCTGTAAATCCCACCGATAAAATTGTTTTTTTTTTTTTTTTATTGTATCTACCTTTCACTAGGCATAGCCTTTGCTTAGAGATTAACCTCTGATCTGATGTAAGAATTTCTACATATATATACATGAATGAGGTGAATGATAAATGAATCTCTTAAGCTTTTCTTCTCATTGTTCATTCTCAAGTTGACATCGGAGTGAGTTGATCCCGCTTTGTCTGTCTTTGTCTGGTGAAACTAGTGTTTCTCACCGCCGTGTATATAAATAAGTGCATTGATCATTTATCCTGACACGAGAGATTTCTGAATTCTAAATTCTTTAACCTTATTTTTTTTCTGTTACAAAAACAAATTACATGTTTCTGTTCTTTTAGTCTGTTAGATTCAGACTGTTGCTGATGAATTCATATGTTGCAACTTTTTCTTCTAAATGGTGTTGGAATGAAAATTTGAAAGCTAGTGGTGACCTTTCCACCCTATCATGCGAAAATATTTTTATTTTCAGAAAAGTTGTAACCGGATAGCATTTATGTTCCTTTGATTGTGTCCTCTATTGACATTCTTTGACAACAAAAATATAAGCCTGTTTTCTATGCTTTGCCTGTAAAGATTTGTTTTGCTTTTGGATATTGATCAACCAACAACAATATGTGCGATAAATCACTAAGTGGTTTGTGTAGATTGCATGTTTAGCAACAAATTTGTTGGGTTGTTCATATTCCATTTTCAGGTTACTGCTTCATTGGTTTAGCTTCATGTTTGCAATTGCTGGCTTCCCTTCAGGTTATATTGAGGCTGAAAGAAGTCTGATGTTCTTTCTACCTTATTTGAATATTTAATGCAATTGAGTTTCCTGATAATTTGCCCTGATTCCCTTCAGGTATCATTTTGGCATAGATAGGTGAAATGTGTATTCGTTAGCTACTAATAAATGGGCATGACCCTGTATAGGTTTCTGGAATTTGCTTTTTGATGAAACTGTCATTTTTGGTTTCAATTCTATAAGCCAATCTTGACCTTGGTTAATGATACTATGCTTGCCAGTTGAGACCATAACGGGTATATGTTGCTATACAGTCACTGATCAACTTCTTAGTAATGTGATGGTTAATATCTATGCTCTTTGTCCTGTCAAACTAGATTGGATTATTGGCAGTGTTAATGATAGATTTATTATTGTAAATAAGCTTCATAGAAGTTGCATATTTTAAAATTGAGAAGAACCTTCATCTATAATACATGTTTTCCCCACTACACTTGGCTTCAAGTTTTCCCCCAAGAACATACAAATCTTGACGTGTATTTGCATATTCTCTGTATATTCTTTCTTCTTTTAGAGAGCAGCCCTTGTCCTAATCTTCCTTTCAGAGATTGAAGAAGTTTATTTTGCAACTGTCTCTCCCCCTTAACTTTCTCACATTGTGTTGGGAGATTCATGTCCTATGGTAATCATTCAACCTGTTCCATGTTTTTGTATGATAAAATAATCAGCTTCAAATTTTACTGAACATTTAAGAATCCAAGTTTGAATCCCTCTTTGAAGATGATTTATATTAGTGAGTTAAAGGAGAGAATCACAAATCAGATTGTGTAGTCTTTCTGAATTTCAAAGGCTACAACTCTAGTTGTATCTCACTCGTATCAGGTTCCTCATTTTTTTTTTCTTTATATAGCACGGTTACGAAAAAATGGGGATACATATCAAATAGTTTGAGTGTATTAGTTATTGTCTCTATATGCATTAAAGCACATGAGCAATTACAAGCGTAAATATGATTAATTTTGTCTTGCAAGTGGTTAGTTAAGGGTGAATAAACATGTATGCTAGTTTATTGATGTATTCAGATTAACTTTCTTCAGGCACTTAAAGCTGTATTCCACAATTATACTAAAAAGGTGATTGCTTGATGGGGACAAGTTTCTGCTATTGTGTATTATTTCCTTAGCACTATTTGTCTTGAAGCTCCTTCCAATTAGGGTTTGTTTGGATAAGTTTCTTCACAACACTCATAGAACAAGAAAATAAGAAGAAAATAGAAAATAAGCTTTTTGATAAGCCATGTTTAATCAAAATAGTAAGCAATAGTTTCAGAATTCTAAAATAATTAACCTTATCACAATTATTATATAAGTTCAAAGTACACCAAGTTCATACCATCACAAAACATAACTAAAGTGAAAAAATATCTTAAAATCTTGGTCTCCAATTCCGTAATGATATCATCTCCAAGATCATCATCATCAGCATCACCATCAAGCTTTTCTTCTTATAAGTGTGCATCATCAATATTGACATAAAAAACTATATTACCAAGATCAAATGCATCATATCAATTGTACAATTATGTCAACATTTACATTATCACCTTCACCACCTGAACTTGTTCAATCTCAACATTATCTTCATCTTCAATTAGCCATTCATCATTAGACTTAATATCATCAAATCAAATGAGAGAACAATGATTTTATTTTGTTTATTTTTGAGTTTTAGGTTATACATGACATGAATCAAATCATTCATTTTTTTTTTCGTGCGAACAATTTTTTTTTTTAAGTAAATAGTTAGTTTAATATAACAAGTATTGACATATATTATTGTCTTTTCAGTACAATAAGTAAGAAAAAAGCTACAATCTGCAATAACTTTAATTATGCTAAGTTAATATAATTGACATGCATGTGGTCTTTTATAATTAACTTGAAGAAGTACTTTAGAATTTTAAATCTACAAAGAAAAAAGTAAAGGATAAAAGGTTTCCTTTAAGATAACATTAATTTTTCCCTCTAATAAACACACCTAACCATTACTACATACTAAACATGTGTTTAATTACCTCAATCATTAATAGAGTTTAAATAAAATTAACAAAATTAAAGTTTTTGTACTTAAGACTATTTCTTTTTTCTTGTTATACTAAACAAAATATGTTAATATTTATTATACTGAACTCTGACTATTTTTCAAAAGTAAATAAAGAAAATTAAAAACCACAAGTAACTTGACAAACTTGAATTAACATTTCAAATGAGCTCTAATTATATGCTCACATCTAAATGAAATGCATGTTACACTCAATATTTGAATAACGATTCTCTTTTAACTATGGAGTTCCATCCCAAACATCTCTCATCGTTATCAAGGAAGCATAGCTTTCTTACCGTCTTTTCCTTTTTTTTTTTGAAGAAAAAATTCCTTAGCATAATTTCTAGAATAGGTGTTATTGATAGTAAAGAATAAACCTCTATCTTTGAAGAAAAAAAAAATATTTTAATGATGGTTCAAGATGTTGATAAAGATTCAAAAGTAGATCTTAGCTTTTTTTTGTTGTATTTTTGTTCTTCACACAAGTTACTTGTTGAAATTTTGGATCATAACACTTAAAATTGGTTTAAAATAAGCTAAAGTCTTTCTAAAATCTTAAAATAAATGAAAAAAAGAAAAATCAACATTTTTAATCGATTATATATATTCTGTTAAATTAATCTTTAGAGGTTGAGAACAAGATAATTGATTTTGTTACGATATAACCAATTATTTGCGAAAACCTTTTTATCCTCTTTTTATTGCAGTTAAATAATCGATTAATAATCAATTAAACTCAATCCCTTTTTACTAATATTCCCAGATTAGACTAACTCCTACTAAACCATCAACGTTTAGAAAACTTATTTATTCACAAAAACTTTATTCGCATATCTTAGTTCAACCACCAATTTCTTTACATACATCATTGATCAAAATCTTAAAATTTTAATTACCTCAAGCTGCTGCACACAAAAATTCTATCCTATAGACATCATTTTCATATTTAATTACCTCAAACTATTGCATACAAATTCAATCATAAAATTCATCCTTTAAACATCATTTTCACAAAGCCCTCTTCACAATTTACTAATTTTCTTACAGTCATCACTTTCCAAATAAAATTACTGTACACTACTTGCTCAATTAAAGCAACATCAATTAATTTCCCTTACACGAAACCCATCAAAATCACCTAAACTCTAAAAACATCTAAAATATGAAATCTCCATACATTCCAACATACTCAAATAAACATAAGATCTAGTTACTTCGTCTTACCTGAATTGTTAATTCAATTATGACACTTCACACTTTAGTGCTTTACTAACTGGTACTGTGCTTAATCCTCTCAAAACTCACTATTTTTTTTTCTCCTTTACTTTTACCCTACCGATCTGAAACGACATCGTCTTAAAAAAATATATCATTCCTCGAAGCTTCAACACTAATCCATCCATGTTACCTAAGTGCTCTAACCAAATGACCTATATAAATAGTTGGTCATTTTACTCATTCTTAAAATTGTAATTTAAATTTAGCTCATTTAATTATTCTACTAAATTAAAATTTTCTATGGTCTTAAAAAAAACTGATTTTCAACCTTTTGCTTTACTCTAAGAATCCGTGGAACCAAATATTAAGAGCACTTTTAGATCACTCAAGACGTGTAACTCTTTATAAAAAGGCTTAAATATTTTTGCAAATGAAATCATTCATCTTTATGATTTTGCTAATTGATTGGCTTCTCTCAAGCAAAATTATAATGACATGATGTCTTGTATTGATGAAGCTCAATCTATAATCGAAGAATTGAAGGTGTCCTTGGAGGTTGATTCATTATAAGATAAACAAGAAGTTAGATAAGATTATAATCTTCTGTGCTCTGAATCCAAATTTTGTTCACGTCAGGGATCAAATTTTAATTTGTCAAGAAGTTTCTTTTAAGGAAAACTTGACAACATGATTCGTTCATGTTTCAACTTTCAAGATATAAATATTCAAGAATTTATGGCTTCTACACATGAAAAAGGAGGGCTTGGTGGTAGAAGAAGTCCTTAATGTACATATCGTAAAAGAATGGATCATTCCAAGAAATTTGCTACTCTTTGCATGACTTTCCTAACAAGGCAACTAATATTTCTAAATCTAAAGTTATTGAGCAAAGTTCTCCAATGAAAAATATTAGGAATGTTTGAGATAATGTTGGAAAAGTTTCTTGCAATACTTTACATACAATCACTTCTAATTTAATAAAATAATTAATTACAAAAATAAGAGATAAATTAATAAAGGAGAACACTAACAAATTTATAGTGGTTTGATTCTTTTTTTAGTCTATATCCATTTCGCCTATCACAATCTTGGTCAGATTATTCTACTATCTTAAATATCATATAACAAAATACTTCACATGTAATCATTCAAGAATTAAACATACAATCTTTTTCAAGCCTATCACAACAAGAATCCAAGGGAAAAGTGTCGGCCAAAAGCGGATGCATGGAGGCCAAAGCCGACGCTAACAAAAGAGTAGCATCGGTCCAACATTAGAAAGGAAACACACGAAAAAAACCTAGAAGCTAACCTTAGTAGTCGGGCAACTGTGGTCACTAGTTTGAGTGTCATATAGTGCCAGTTAGGCTAACACAAATGCATACACAAATAGAATGATTGTAGAGATAACGTTAGCTAAGAGGAAAAAATATTTTAAATATTTAAAGCATGGACTAATCGATGCTAAGAGAGAAAATATTTTAAAATATTAAGAGAAAGCGTGGACTAGCTGATACTAAGAGAAAATATTATTTTAAAATATTTGGAGAGAGCATGGGCTAGCCGACGCCAATAACAACTTTCATAACAAGCCCTATTCGAATTTCACCTGCTTAAATCAAATGTTGAATTCATATAATCAAATGATTTTCATTTAATCCATCCAAAAGTCATTTCAATTACAATCAATAGAGAAATAAATTGCATTCATGCTTGCTTGACATAGTTAAGGTATCAAATTACAACATGGCTGACATGCTTATAAAAGCTAGGTAGTTGTAGATAGTGCATCAAAGTATAAAATGTTACAAGTCATAATTTGATTACAATATTGACTATACAAATAAGCCTACAAATTAAAATTGGAATTGAAACAAAGTAAGTTGAAGTCAGTCAAACAACGTTATAAGAAGTCTACATAAACAATACTTGTAAAATGAAAAACCAATATGTAAGATATAAATATGTATAGTTTAAAAATAGTGTACACCTTATAACTGAGCAACACAAATTGAAGAAGAGACTATATAAAAATTGAACAAGGACAAAGGTGTAACATAGGTCAAATATTGAAATTGAACACAACAATAAATATACTTTCAAGTATTTGATTAAATTAAAAAACACTTATAGTAGAGCCACAATCCAACAACAATAAATAATTAAAATTGTGACCATAGTAAACTTTAACATTAGCAATGAAAATGTTATTAATAGCATACCAAAAGATAGAAGCATATAAAATGTGATTTGTAAGACCCGGGAAAATTAAATAAATAATAAATATTTAATTAGTCATAATTGTAGATTGGAAGTAAATCCGAAGTAAATCCAAAGGAATTGATGTGGATGTCATTAGTATGATGTTTTAATTATTTATTTTATTTTGCATGTATGCATGATTTATGATATGCTAATTATGATTGCATGTGCGCATGAAATGTCATAAAACATCTATTGGTTTGTTGGTTATACATACACTTAGTAATTAGGTGGATGTGAGTTTGAACCTTGGGTAGCACCAAATTATTCTTATTTTGCGCTAGGGGTTCTCCTGCTAAGGAAAAATGGAGTAGAAGCCTCCCAATAATGGCACTTAATGGCCATTAACATTTTATTTTCGTATTTTATTTTTAATAAATTATTTTAAAGGTTGAAATTGGAATTTTAGAAGGAGAGTTAGTGAGAATTGGGAGGGGTTCTCGTATAGTTGTTAAGGGAAAGTGGGAAAGCATTGAAAACTGAGCCAAAGAGCAAAAAAGGAGGTTAGAAAGAGTGCCAAGTGGGAGAAGCAAAGGGTAGATTGATTTATGAGCAAAGAGCAACGTTATGAACGTAGTTAGAGCTGGAATTCCAAGTAAGGGAAGCTGCACTTTGTGGTTTTAATTAAAATGATGTGTTTCGTGGTACGTTAAAGCATGATTGCATGATTCCCTTTTGTTTTGCGTTGGAAAACTCACATTTCTGCCCATAAACTGTCTAGCAGCGTTCTTGGCCCGCTAGACGTCACATGCAAAATGAACCTGTTTTTTGGATTTTCCCAGAAATCGCCTAGTAGCAATCGTGCCTTACTAGGCGACGCGAACAATAATGTTCGTTTCTAGGTTTTTGTCAGTTTTCTGGGTCGTTGTCAAATTGTTGGATATAATGTGTTTGCTTGTGGAGTTATTATTGTTATAAATTGTTCATACATTGCTATTGTTGATGTTATATAGGTGATTTGATGATTGTACCAACATGAGGGCTCCATAATGGTTTGAGGATGAAGTGGAATTGTGATTTAATGTGCTTGAATGTGTAAAATTGTGGTGATTTTGGTATTTCTAGGATGTTATGGAATGCATATGCATATTGGAAAACATGATTGAATGAATCTTGTGCTAATTGAATGATTGGGTCAAAAATTTGGGGTTTTAAGGTTTCTTGCAGGTGCAACGAAACCTGGGTTTTACCCAAAATCTGAGGCATTTCCTGACAATACATGCTTGCTGCCAGGCGATAGCCAATGTGTTGATGCACTTCATGTTTTTGGTTGTACTAGTTGTGGGGTTGGGTTCTATGGGATTTATTTTGACTTATAATTGTGGAAGTGATATAAACTAGATGAATTGTATTGATGAAGGTCTAAAGCATGAAATATAATGGTGGTATGATGCTAAACTTGATTGACAAGAAGTGTTGGAATAGATGGAATGTACTAGGTGCTATTTAAGGTAAGATGGGATCTTGCTTTCGTGGTAGGCAGTGTGTATTTTTTGTTTTGTGAGTGTGTTATGTACATGTTGTATTCTTTGTATACATGAAGATCGATATGGTTTAAAGTGGTGAATACTTGTAAATATAGCTATGACTGATGTATAGAATGTGTGAAGTGTTATATTGAGTCGTATTGGTATATAGGAACATGCAATGAAGTAATCTTAAGGTGGTTGTTGTGAATCGTACTATGAATATGAAGTATTTCCTTGGTAATTGCATGCATTGCCATGAGTGAAAGTTGTGAATGCATGTGATATATGAATGTGTAATTGAGTCATGAGAATAAGCATATAGGTGTTATTGTGTTATGGAATCTGGATGTGTAGTTGGGTGTCTAGTGCATTAAAACTTGTGTTGTGGTGCCAAAAACCAGTAGTTTCACACTACTAGTGTAGCGTCTGGCAGTGCGGATTAGATCGCCAGGCGATAGGTGAACCAGGGAGGTCCCTAGGAGGTGTGGCACCTAATGACATTGATGGATTGCCAAACCGTCTGCATAGAAATGTAAAATACTGCAGCTTAAGCTGCACCACGCGATAGTGTAGGGGCAAGGTGCTTTTATGGTGTGTTTTGCGTTGTGTTTTGTGATGACTTTGGTATGGGATATGCTTAGATGAATTATGAGTAAGGAGGTTCGTAATGAAGTTGGAAACACGTGATTAATACGAACGAGGATGTTCATATTGGATGTACTCTTGTGTGGGGATACGAGCAGAAAGGTTCATATGTTTCATGCTCACATGAGGTTGTTATGAGCGGAAGGTTCATAAGAGTTGGTGTTCATGCATGTTGGACTAAGAGCAGGGAGATTTGTAGAGGTTGGACTACAAGCGGGGAGATTCGTAGAGTTGGACTATGAGTGGGGAGGTTCGTAGAAGTTGGACTACAAGCGGGAAAGTTCGTAGAGTTGGACCACGAACAGGCAGGTTCGTGGAAGCATATGATATCCCTAAGGCCATGGTCGAGTATGTGCATGTTGTGATTAAATGTGATGGTCTTATATAGGTTATGAGGTTATGGATGCATGATTACCTTATGTTATAAGGTCTTTAAGAGTGTGATTCATGTTGAGTGAAGTTATATATTTTTGGGTGAGGTATTCATGTAATTTATGCCTACTTGATTCTTTTTGAGCTCACACTTTTTGTTTGTGTTTGGCGATGATTACGTGACTTGTCACATGGGAGCAGATGTTATTCCAGGTGATGATGACGAGGGATAAAGACAGAACGAGGATAGTTGTTGGGCTTTATTTAGGGAACTTGTTTTGAATAAGCTTTATAATTTCCTTTTAGTGGTTTTCTTGGATTTCGAACATGTAATAAATTAGTTGTATAATTATGGATCTGGTTTTTGAGAATTTTTAAATATTCCTGCGTGTTTGGGATCAACATTTATGATGGAATTTAATTTCAATTTCAATTTTCTTTTATTAAGTAATATCCAACCAGGGTGTTACATGATTTACCTCATGAAGTCCATGTTGAAAGATTAAGATGATTATCCAAGTCTTGATCACAATATGGATGCATGTGACTGGTACCCGTTGAAGCATCTGCAGTCTGTCTTTCCAACACTAAGGCTAACTATCGCTTGATCAACCAAGCCCTCTGTTGTTGCATGATAGCGTATTTCTTATTTGTTTCAACCAAGCTCTCTACTATTGCAACAACTTTCTCATCAGTTGCAATAACTCTCTCATAAACAACAATTGCTCTATGATTTGTTGTAATAGCTCTCAGAGTGGCTTGTCTCACTAGTGCAAAAAACACATTTTATGATAGGTAAAAAGGACTTACTATGATAGGTACTCCTATACCTAACATAATAAGTGATTTTTTTTTAACTTTTTTAGTTTTTTCAATTTTTCTCCATTCATAATATTATTACCTGAATAAAACAATATACAATTTTCAAATAAAATAATTTCATTGACTTACTTTATCCAATAAACATTATCCAAAAGAGACTTACTTTGTCAAAGTATACATATATAAAGAATCCTACAACTTTAGAATTTATTCATACATTATAAAAAAAGCTTAAACATTATACATATCTCACTATGAACCAATCACTTGATGGAACTCCAAGATCTCCCTTATGCCAATATGAACTAGAAAATCACAATAACCAAAACAACAATGACTTCTTTCCCAAGTTCTTTCAGGAGTCTACAAAGTCCATTGCCGTAATAATATGCAAAGCAATAAAAAAGGGTCCAATGAGAAATTCTATAAAAAAGTGTTGCATTTGATTGATAAAACTATAGGAAATAACATCTTAAACAAATATTTATCATGCAACTTATCATTTCAAAGCAAGCTTCCAGAAGGAATTTTCTTCCACCAAATTTGTCAAATTAACTTTCTCTTAAGTTAACTCCCCTCCCAAATTTAAAAACTAGTTATAATTCCAAGTCGAGACGCACAACAAAGATTTCAAGGCAAAATTAGTGGTCCAACATTCATTGTTGCTAATTAAGACACGTTAATCTATGTGTGTTCATAAATTAAATAAAAGGAATGGATACATATCGGGAAAATAATCAAACTTTTGCTTTAGGTGTCAATGTGCAGAACAATATGTGAAACACAACCAATAAGAGATGAAAATATTCAACTAGAAGATTCCATCAGTTGAAATTAAACTAACCATACCCTGCACATCAACATAACAAAATTTTAATATCTTTTTAATTTATAGTTTTTAATTAGTAATATATTAAAGATTATGTTATCACTTGCATTTGACTTGCTATATGTGTTTGATGACCACTGATATGACTAAAATTGAATAATTATTGTAGAATTTATTAGGCCCAAATGTCATTATAAGACAATCACACCTTTATATCCTACAATTGCAGTACTAAATTTCAACTCTAGTTATTGAAGTAAGTTCTTGGGATGTGGTACCTGATGCAACCTACAACAAAAATATAGATTAGAAAGATTGTCTGCTAAACAACAACTACTGGTTATACTAAATTAGATTTTTTAACACCAAGGAGAACAACAACATACATGGACCTCCATTGAATTGAAAAGATCTTGTTACCTTTCACTACAATAATTGATAGGGAAATTTCATGCTTGATCAAACAACAACAAAACAAATTAGTACTGTGAAGGAAAATAAAGTCTTTTGAACCAGGAGTTGGCATACTCAATTCTTTAACAAGTGCTTTGGTTCTCCTAAGGCAAATGCCAAAGATCATATATTAGTAACCACTCTACTTCTTAACTCAAAATAGTTCTAATAATAAAAAAAATTCAACTTTTAAACCTTAAGTGCTTTCTATCAGATTACTTTCGACTTTATTGGATTATACATGACAAGAGTGAAATTTTGGCATGAAGATAACGATTTAAAGCAAAACATGAGTTCAATATTCCTTATTTTCATAGCATTTCTACTTTTACCTCAAAGTAACTATTTAAAATGGAAGAACGATATCCAAGTGACCTCGTAGATATCTCTTGCCCTACTTGCTTCATCAGCAAAAGCTGCAATTTGTTGTGACAAAAAGGTTAGAAACATGGTTATGGAAGAGAGCAAAGTAAAAGTAAATTTTGTACACTAGTTCTTCTTTTCACCTTATCAAACGATTCAAATATGTCCATTAACACTTGGCAATCTGACTATTGCATGCCTTAGTGGTTTCAATTCCACGATTTCCATGACTTCCTCAATTAACACCTGCAACCATTAATCAATATTAAACATCGAACATCTGTGTAAACAGTGGTTGCGACAAACTCTCCAATGGTCCAAATGAGAGGTTGAGTTTGGGAGAGCGGTGTCGACAAGCGAGAAGGCTAAATCACTCATCCAAACAAAATAAGCTCAAGCAACTAATCTAAAAAAAAGCTCAAGCAACTAAGTGGAGGAAAGAGAGAAAACCTGATTGTCCAAATGGTAACATAGTCACCAGTGCAACAATGGTAGGGCTTCGATCCAATGTGTTCTCGCGACAAAGGCTTCAATGGTCCAAAAGTGAGATTGAGTTTGGGAGAGGCTGACGACGACATCTTGAAGGCAGAGGTTGACGACGACAACCGAAAAGGGATACAACGATGTGTGGAGTCGACAGCGTGTGGTAGGCGACGATGTGTGGAGTTGACGACGTGTGGGAGGTAACACCTGTGGAAGACGAGAAAGAGAAATGAGTGATTGCGTGGACTGATTGAGGAATGGAAGATGAGAGATTGTGCGTGGAGTGCTTATGAGATTGGAAAAGAGGTAAAATTAGGGATTTAGATATGCTAAGACATGAGTTGAAGTATGAGTCATGGTAAATAAGAGATTTAGAAATATTATGATAGGTCTCCTTAAATCTGTCAGAATATGTTTTTAACATAATTTCATTTTTTCCACTGCGTTCATTTATTATGATAGGTCTGATACATATGTCATAATAAGTCTTTCTTTTTCATTTATTATGACAGATTCTCTTTCACCAGTCATAATAACGGTTACTTTTATTACAAAAATTTCACCGGTCAACTTATTATGATAGGTGGACTATACCTGTCATAATAAGTCGTCATAGATTCCTCTTTTTCCACTAGTGTCTTACTTCTTCATGAAGCCTCTCTATTTCATGCAACTATTCCTATATGGTGGAATAATTATGCGGGATAATGTTGAAGGTTGAGTTAGGGATGACACACCATGATGAATGTTGACAGCCAAGTCCCTAGTGTCATAAACTCTACCTTTACTCTTCCTTCCAACAACATTTTTCCAGCATTCAATCCTTGTTGTTGCTGTAGATTCTGCAGAATTATCTAATTCCTTATCTTGCACAAGTTGCTGACATGTCTCATATTCAATTATAATATTTGAAAAGTGTTAGAATTTATAGAAAAATTAAAAATAGGTTGAGTGATAAAGTGGATAACATACACATGTTTATGGATCCATAGAACGACCATGTTTTTGTTCGTGAGAAATATTATGCATTTAGTATGATTATATTTATGAATACATAAATTTCAATAATGTAAGGAAATTTAGAGATGTTCTAAATAAAACTTACTAACCCTAATGCAATCTCAATGTGAGATTTGTAGCCTATAAAGTATAGTGCTCACATTGTGATGAAGATATACTTATTTTATTCCAAGAGGAATTTTCTTTGAACTTATCATTGTCCCAATAGTTAAGCAACTCATTCAAGCCTTGTTTCCCTATCCAAATAGGTTTGTGTCGGCCAACCGACACTAATGACAATAAACTAACATCGGCTAGCCTCACAAAAAATTTAATACATTTTTATATTATTTTTTACTTTTATAATATAGAGCGGTGTCTTTTGACAGACACTTATAAAATAAAATAGTGCCGACTAGTCCTCACAAAACGATTAATATATTTTTATATTATTTTTTTACTTTTATAATATAAAGTAGTGTCATATAATCAACACTAAAATGGTGTCGACTAGTCCACGCACAACTAAGTAATATATTTTTACATTTTTTAATTATATAATATGAAGTTATAGTCGTGTAACCGACTCTAATAGCATCGTAATGGAAGCCGATGCTATTAATCTCATGTATTCTTAAAGTGCATGTTATAAAAAAATAAACCAAGAATTAAAACAAAATAGAAAATATCATTTGATGAGACGAATATTTCAAAAATAATAAGAATAGGAATTTATTCAAGTATATCACCAATGCCTTCAAGTTAAAACTCTTGAGAGTTTTTTTTTTTCTTTTTAAGAAAAAATTATTTTATTAAAGAGTTTTGGGAACTAGTAGAATGATTTATAATTGTGTAGGATTTGTAACTTATGATATATGCATAACATCATTTATATAATTTGATATAAAATTGATGTATTTGTTATATTTAGAGCATACCAATCATTTTTGTTTTTAATAGAATTTAAAAACTTGATAAGAATAATTTAATCAATTATTTTTTGCCTTAATCTATTATTTACAAAACTTGTTTGTAGATTAAACTTGAGATAATCAATCATTACTTAAAATAATCAATCATCTCACTAATAATAATTAAATGACATAAAATAATTGATATAAAAATTTAACAATGAATCATCTCAAGATACTTAATTAGTTTATGTTATGATATAATCGATTGTTATATTCTAAAACATGTAAACGTTTTTTAAAAAAGGTATGAATTTTTGTTAAGACATATAATAAATAAAAAATGCAAAAAATTAAATAAACTTCACAACATGAGACAATAAATTTAAAGCTCATCAATATAATTGTACTCGCCAAGAATGTAATGGTAATAAGGCGAGGGGTGGGAGTGTAAAAAAAATTACATCATCATAAAGCCAACATGGTGGAGAGGAAGTGTGCATTCTCATAAAGCCGACGTGGTGGTGAAGAAGTGTACAACGACATAAAGCTGATATGGTGGTAAAGAGGTGTAGAAGAATTGCATCGTCATAAAGTCGACATGGTGGTGAAGAAGTGTACATTGACATAAAGCTGATATGGTGGTGAAGAAGTGTAAAAGAATTGCATCGTCATAAAGTCGACGTGGTGGAGAGGAAGTGTGCATTGTCATAAAGCCGATATGGTGGTGAAGAAGTGTAAAAGAATTGCATCATCATAAAGCCGACGTGTTGGAAAGGAAGTGTGCATCCTCATAAAGCCGACATGGTGGTGAAGAAGGGTAGAAGAATTGCATCGTCATAAAGCCGATATGGTAGTGAAGAAGTCATAAGGCCGGACAAAGGAGGATTGATATTATGTAGTATGTGGTCTTTAGGCTGGGTCGATTTGTTAAAATAAGATTGTAAAGATAAGACATGTAATTATTTAGTTATTATTTAGTTTGGTTGATGAGATATTGTGGTTGAGATTTAGGAAGATATCAAGGATTATCTTTAAGATTATTATGTATCATGTATATCTACAATATTTGTAACTGATTATCCTATTATAAATAAGAAAGTCACTCCAATGGTCAAGAGACAAATTGTTTTTGACTTAAACAGGTTTTAAGGTAGGATTAAAAATATATTTTTTTTTTGTTTTTGGTTAAGAATTATCTGACACTTTTCTTGATCAAAATAATAACCAACTTTAATATTCTAAAAAGGTTTTTAAGAATATTACAAATTTTTCATTTCAAATATCATACACGAATCATAATCTTTTCACTAGATTATGCTTATATGACATAAAAAAAAATTCATAATTTAAAAAAAAAATCCCGAGTCATAAGAATAGAAGTTCTTATTTTTCTGGCATATATATATATATATATATATATATATATATATATATATATATATATATATATATATATAAAGACCAACAATTAAATAAAACATTAATAATAATCTGATTTTATAAAAACCAAGTGTGATATAGCACGTTGAAATTTACAAATATTAAATTAAAACCTGAGAATGACTTGTGAAATGAAAATGCTCTTAATAAAATAGTTGTTCGATGGATCTTAGCATGTGTTTGAATGAACCTTCTTTTAATGACTTAAGAAGAAAAAATTAGAAAAAGAAAAGGAAAGAAATTCTGCTAAACAAAATTAATTTGCGCAAAAATTAATAAAAATAAAATAAAAACTAGATAAATTAAACTAGTTTTAAGTTATAAAGAATTAAATAAACAAAATCATTTACGTATATTTTTCTGATCTTTTAGAAAGAATTTGTCCGGATAAGTCTTTAATGACTTCAGTAGACGATTCTCCAAAGAAGAGTTGACACTAACAAACAATAGAAGTCTTAAGAGTTTGCGTTGTTTCACGATTATCGAATGAATCTCCGCTACATGGCACAAACTACACACTGCCAAAAACGCAATCTATTTCCCGCATATTACGCCAAAATTTGTTATACATATGTCAACATTGATGGCTTTCACCTTCTTCAACGTTTCTTCACATATAAGCCAATTGCTTACTTTGGAATCATTCTTTTAATCCAAAAATTCAATAAAAAGTTAGGTCAGTCAGTCAGATACTCTATCTGCTTCAAACAAAGCAAAATAAAATAAAATAAAATTTAAGATTTGAATATATTTTAATTTCTCATAAAGACTTATTCTTTTAATTCACTATTTTTGAGAATGATAAAGTGAATTTTTCCTCCAATATTCAAGGCTAAAGACGAATAACCTTTCAATATAAATTAAGAAAATGTTAATTTAGATAAAAAAAATATTTAACAAAATATTGATTTTCTTTTAGCTCGGGTACTGTATATTGTGTTTTAAAAGCTAATAATTCATTATCGGAGCAAATTGATTTGAATTATCTTATTAATTTATCTTCTAAAAAATGGTTAAGAATTAATCAATTGAATTTTCCTCTTTTAGCTCTATTTAGTTTTTGTCTTATACAATGTAATCTAGAAGAATGATTACGCATCTATAATATATATATATATATATATATATATATATATATATATATATATATATATATATATATATATCCGGCTCAAGAATAGATAAAACAAGTGAAGCACTTGTTTTAGGTCTCTAAAAAAAAAGGTCTTAATTTTCTTTTTTACTTCTAAATTAATTATAATATTATATTTATGAAAAATGACTTTCAAATTTTTTTAGTACTAATATATTTCTATTAAATTAATTATAAATTTTTGTTTAAGAAAAAAGGCCCCAAAAATAATATTTTATAAGTAATATATTTCTATTAAATTAGTTATAAGTTTATGTGTGAGAATAAAATTTAATTAAAATATTATTAGTGTTTGTAAATTTTTATTGATATTAAAAATGATATTTAATGAGTTAAAATTCCTTTTAGTAAATTATGATTTTGGTTAAAAAAAAATAATGATTAGTTATCTTTATTTTTTTATAATTATCCTCCATTTTATTTTCTTCTTTTATCGATATGTGACTTCTATTGTCTCTCATTGCTTTCTTATATTTTAGAGTCTTTTTTAGGATTAAGGTTTTGGCAAATTACATTTCTTAAATCACATGTCACCCATGTACACCAATATTTTCATGTATTTTCTAATTCAACAAGAATAAAAACAATAACATATTAAACAATAACAAACAAGAATAAACACAATAACAAGACTAATATGTTTTTTCTTTCTATTTGTGTTGTTATTGGTTTTATTCTTGTTTGTTGGATTTGTATTAGAATTAGAAATGTATTTTTTTTGCCTAATTTTGTTTTTCAGTACTTTTAGATTTATATGTTTCTCGATAGTTTGTTTTTATATATCTTGATGAGGAACTGAAATTTTTATACAATACTATGAATTATATTAAGGTTTAGTCTTTTTTTTTGTGGATAATAAATTAATTTGAGCATAATTCAAAGTTGAGTTTTCTGTGAAAGATAATTTAAGGTTAGGAAAAAAAAAAGATTTACTATCAAGTTGAGAAGAACAATACTTTTTTATTATTATTTTTATTAATGATAAATCTTAAAATAAGTTCTGCAGGTTCTTGAAAGAGTTGAGACTTGAGAAGGAAAAAGATACCTGAGACTTCAAAACACTACAACTCTACTATCGAGTTTACTTCCCTAACAACCTGACTCAGGTTTTATTGTTTTAACTCGTTCTTTCATATACTTATCTTTAGTAGTGTTTTATATATTATAATTTTTTATTTTATATAAAAATATGTAGATATGTCAAATAGAAAATTTTAATCGGGCTATTTAAAAATTCAAAAGAAGAAAAGAATTGAGACATTAATTGCATTATATGAATACATTTATAAAAATATATAACAAAATTGAATTAGAAAATAGAGGTGGGTGTTCTTTGAATGAAAGATAATAACAATATAGATATAGCTGAAACCAATTGAGAGAGAAAAATAGTTAGTGACGAGGATAATTTTGATTCTCAAACCCATAATAACGAGGAGGAGATTGAGATATTAGATGTTGATTTTACTCTTGATAAAAATATATATGATCCAAGCCAAATGAAAGAATATTGATACAAATTTAAGAGATTTATTTGTAAAAAATGTTATGTTAAAATCAATGATATAAATTTTCGTAAAGATATACATTATAGACACTTTTCTTCATCAAACTATATTCAAAGACCTTATCTTTTGCATAAAAAAAAATCGAAAAATAAATTTGAAGTAAAGGCCTCATTTTTTAAGTTTGCTTTAGGCTTCCCAAACTCTTGAGTTATATATATATATATATATATATATATATATATATATATATATATATATATATATATATATATATATATAAACACACACACACACACTCTT
>Ga0214543_1000857_pt1 | contig 55653 bp, 14 predicted proteins | sample CNSS2metaG_FD_160094 | JGI IMG/M metagenome (GOLD analysis project Ga0214543, IMG submission 160094) | Root nodule microbial communities from cowpea collected in UCLA plant growth center, Los Angeles, California, USA - CNSS2 | ecosystem: Host-associated > Plants > Roots > Nodule | place: USA... | reverse complement strand
TAAGATCGGATTCATTGGACGCTTGCACTTGTGGTGGCCTCTACTGCTCTGCAGAGCCATTGCCAATGGGTTTCACCCTACCACACACAAGGTTAGCCTTTAAGCGTCTAAGGCCATTATCCTGCCAGAGACTAGGGTCTCCCGCTGCTCTCACCACTTGGGTCAGTTTGCTCTACTTGAGACTCACTGACCCCTTTAGAGCTTCGGGATGCAATCCTTACTTGAATCCATATCTCAATATATACACTACACACCACCATGAAGTCTCCCCAAGAGACTCATGGAATTACGTCTATCACATACAAATTTCATGTTCATCACATCCCAACCACCACTTCCATCTCATACATTAAATTCTCATTTCACCCAACTATAACATAAGAATTCCATGTCATTACTCATACCAAACATACCAATCCCAGTGCATATAACTCATACAGTTACCCCATAATTGCACATGTTCGAGACAAATAGCTACACACAATGTAAATGGAGATGTAACACATAAATCTGCACGATTCTCGCCCAGGCTAGAAGTCCTCGCCTAAGCTACAACAACTGTCTCGCTTAGGCTAGGCCTTCTCACCTAGGCGAGGCCTGGAACAGTAACACTTTGTGAGCATCTCGCTTGGGCGAGATCGCCCTTCGCCCAACAATGAAACACCTCGCCTGGACGAGGTTGTGAGCAGAGCCAACCAGAATTTTCCTCGAGAACTCGCTTGGGCGAGTCACTCTCGCCTGAGCGAGACAACGCGTCGCTCAAGACCAGAGCCCTCCGCCTAGGCGAGTTGCTCTAGCAAAACCTGGGCGAGTTTCTGAGACTCTCGCCTAGGCGAGACAAGCTCGCCTGGGCGAGAATGACAGTTCTCGCCACTGTTCACGTACATGCATCAGAGCCACAGTTCACACCAACATCCAAACACGCATGCAACTCAGTTTCATTCGATTAAACATGCTTCTCAAGCTCATAAACATGGAACAAACCAACAAGACATCCAACAACAAAAAGAACGGTTAAATTTAGCTTCCCTTACCTTGCTTAGATGCTAAAACGCAAAAGACCCGCAACTAAGAAGTATTTCAGCTTCAAGGGCTAGAGCAGTGAGCTGAAACATGGAAATCAACACAGAACGAGGTAAATAAACGGAACCCTAACTGACCAACATGCTCAAACAGCAGGAAAAGGGGAATGAATGGATCAGAAGCTCTAAGGTTCAACTTACCTGGAAAAAGGATGGTTTTTGCTAGCTTTGAGACGGATAACCTTGTGCCCTAGCAAGACACCTTGTAGGGGACCAGAGGGAAGAGGAAGCTGCTATTTCTGAAAAGGGAGACAAGAGACAACTGTGAGCTGAGAGGGGGTATTGGGGTTCTACTGCTGGCCTTGGGCCTACGAAGAGGCTAGGCCCAACAAATACACTGAAAATGGGGCTTACAGATAATGAAAGCCAAGATTATATGATTCTGAAAAACAAATTCAGTTAACTAGAGGAACCTATAAGTGGACATTCATCAGTGCTCAATCATTCATCATACTATGTCCTATTTTCTTATTTTTAATGTTTTTATTGTTTTTCGCACTAAACCTTTATAGGTTGATTTTTTTGTGAATTCATAGTTGATTATGAGATTATATGCAATTAAAGTACTGCTCTTCAATTTATATAAACAAAGTCCACTTCATATATTCCTTTTTAGTTCTAATTTTTACTCTTAGGATTGTCTTACAATGCTCGTTGATAACTCAATTATGTTCTCTAATTAAGAATTGTTGTTAGTTTGCATAATTATATTAAGTTTTTGTTTGTTTAATTTAAGAGGTAAAAGAATAAAGCATTTCATGTATATGCTTGGAACATGTGAGGAACTTAATGAATTAATTGATGTCTATTTTGGTTAATTGATATGTGTAGAAAGGAATGAATGATAATCATATGATAATTGATAAAAAATTCAACTATGAATAAATTGGATAATAAATTTGTCTTTATCTAATTGTTCTATTCTTACAATGTTTACAACATACCCATTTTTCTATTATTTCTAATTTTATGCTTCTTGTAGACACTTATAAGTGTTAGCTCATTGAGATTCCAATTGAATTCGTTGGGAGGTGACTTGTGTTGAGTGACTATACCTATGCTTACACTTTTAATATAGTAGATGATCCCTTACTACATATTGGACATTTTAATCAAGGATTAGTGCTCTACCCTAGAAGTAGACAATTTGTCCTTTCTTAGACGATATACTTCTACATAATTTGATTGTGGAAACAACACTGATCAAATTTAAAGCATGTCGAGAGTTGTACTTGAGTCACCCGCATGTAATCTCATTAGATTGTCTAGACACATGAATATGTGGTATCTTCCATTAAATTGGTGTTGACGTCGTTCAAAGAGTGACATCGTGACAATGTAAATGACACATGACATTGTCCAACGTGGTTGAGTTATCAAACATGGTACTGAATTTTCATTGTCACATGTCATTTTATATTGTCATGTTGTGACTTTCTAAACGATATAAACATCAAAATAATGAAAGGGATTACAATGACTCTTTTTAACAGATATATAGCCTAAATGGAGACAGAAAAAAAGACTCTAGTGAGTAATTTTAATAAATATTGAGATCAAAAGTAGTATTAAACCTTTAAATTACTAAAACAATTTTAGTTTATCATATATCTTAAAAAACTTAGATTTTTTAAATTGAATCCTTTACAATATCTTATTTTATTGTTGTGATTTTGTTTTAAAAGCTTATTTAGTCAATTATGTAAAATTATGTAAGAGTAAATGATTTATATTCATATACACTCATTACTCCACGAGATAAAAATGTGACAAAAATTACACATTTATTAAGTATTATGATACAAATAAAATTAACTTTTTTTATTTTGAAGATAGAGATGGAAAAGGGAAATTCACTCCTCTATAATTCCTTATATTATATTTTCCTATTTTCTAATTTTTGTCTCTATATAGTCATATATGCTAATTAGTCTTCGCACACAAAAAAAAAAACACACACACACGTAAAGACAATAAGGTAGCTATACACTACTCTATCAAATCAAGCACAATGAGTGATCATAGTGATAAATGCTAAATGCTAATTACAATGGGTGGGTTAGCGATTGTTTCATAGCATAGATAAGACGTGTTAAGATTAAGGCGTGTCCAATTTGATGGATTATGAAGTGTATGGCTAAATGACACAAACTTTTAAATTACCAATCAAACGAGTGGTTGTGGTGTGAGGAACAGAAAGCACTTGAGCCACGAAATTTGGGATTTTGTAATTAGCATTGTGTGAAAGAGTCAAAGCCACCCTCAATTGAATGAAGCAGTCCTCTGACATGTGTGTCACGATCAAACCAAAGCATGCGAGTAGTGAGTGACACAAAGTAGCGTAGCATAGGCACCGATTATTTCACCTAATCAATTTTTTTTTTCCCCTCAATGCACAGCTTTAACTCGTAGGAGTAATGTTGTCTCTCTCTGTAAACCCTAAAAATAGGAAATTGAAACCTCAATCCTCAGCATGAGGAGGAACAATCATGGTTTTCTTTTCCTCCTCAAGCTTTGTTTGGAAGAAACCATCTATAATTGTTTTGGCTTTTATTACACTTTTTTCGTTTGGGATACAGATGTTAAAGGAAATGGCCAACGTGTTTTTACCATCACGGCTGAGTTTAGGTTAGAAGTTGTAAAATTAAGGTGGAATTGAAATTAATTTTGTAAACTCTTCTTTACAGTAAATGTATATCGTAGCTAAAGAAAAAGAAAAATGCAAAAAGAGGAAGAAAAGAAGAGAGTTATTACTTCAGAAGAGAGTTAAAGAGATTATTTTCTATGTGATATATCATGCAATCATACAAAGAAAAAAGATATAACATGTCTTACGTTATTAAATAAACTATACCTTACATAATTTCTCGTTTATAAAATTTAAATCGATAAAGTGTTTTTATTGAAATATTATGTCTTTTGAAAGAAAATATATTTTCATTTTATCTTTTATTACAAAAATAACACTTTGTTTTCAATTTGTTTCCTGCTTTAAATACTATTTATCTTTCACTTTTAAATATTCATAAAGAAAATAATGATTCTTTTCATTTCATTTTTCTTTTTTTTAATGCTCTATCTCACATTTTCATTAGGATATTTTTTTTCCGTAACCATGGTTTCTTCTTGAATTTCTATGATGCACGTAAAAGATAGAAGACAATGATATTTTGACTACTAAATTTTGATAACTTTTTTTTTAGAATATAAGATGTCATCTTCTAAGTAGTCTTAGAATATTGAAAATGAGAAAAATAAAAAATAAAAAATCACTTAGAAGATGACACCTAAGATTGTAAGAGAAAATTATCAAAATTTAGCAGTAAAAAATCATTTTCCAAAGGTAAAAATGTATTTAATCTTTGCTATTTCCTTTATCATTCTTTCCTTCTTCCTCGGTCATCCCTCCAATGTCCCTTGTATATAGAATCTGAAGTAAGACTCTAAATCCTAATGTGTATGGTCTCGCATTCGGTGTGAATATATCAGTTTATGACAACAAGATCTTGAATCAGGTCAACACCAATATCTACCTTACTGTCCAAAATTATATATTCCAAAAAATAGATTATATAATTCAAAAGTTAAAAAAATAAAAAAAAGGATTACGCAGTTAGGAAGTCGTATGTTTAAAGTAGAGATTTTAGTACTTTTGAGGGTGTAGAAGGAAATTACATAGGTGCAAAAGAAATTTATTTCTCATTATAGTCTCGGAACAGGGCTCTACATCTTGCACCATGTTTTTCTCCTTGCACACCCTAATTTCAAAAAAATAGATTATATTCTAGATTGGATATTTTAAAATGTATTTTTAAATCTAAAAATACTTTTCAGAATATATAATATGAAACATATTAAAAAAAAAATTGAAACGAGTGTTACAAAAAGAATTTGTAGATTCAGAAAATACATTCTAGAATAGGTTTTCTGAAAAAAACAATTGTTCTAAAATGGCCATTCTACAATATTAAAAAAAAAAAATCCAGAACAAATGTTTCTGAAACGTATTTTTCAGATTCGAAAATATTCTCTGTAATACTTGTTTTGTATTTTTTATTTTCCAAATTCATAAAAACTTATTCGAAATTATTCTCTGTAATACTTGTTTTGTATTTTTTTATTTTCCAAATTCATAAAAACTTTTCAGAACAGTCGTTTCAATATATAAAAATAACTTTTAGAACGAATAGTTCACAAAATATTTTCGGTTCAGAAATATTTTCCACACTCATTGTGAAATATACTTTTTTATATTTTTGATTGTGTATTCCAGAATGAATTTTTAGATTAGATATACTTTTCTAAATATCCAATCTGAAAATATTAAAAGGCTTAATTAGTGATTGAGTTTTTTAATTTGTTAGATTTTTTATAATTTTTGGATAAATATTGTTTTTTAAAACAGTTCAATTTTATCTTTCATGTTAAATTGACATTATGAAATTTTAACTTTTTTTAAATATTTTTATTTTTTTCTTTTTTTTTAATTTAAATAAAATGTTATGTGTCAGTATATCGTTGGTTGTTTTAAATTTAGTTCCTCTATTTAAAATTTTGATTCAATTTAGTTTTCTATTTTTTAAAATAATTCAATTTTATCTTCTTTTGAGATAAGATCAGTAATTAAGCTTGATTAAAATTTATATATCCTTGTTAAAATAATTTTTGTATCATTAATACATCAAATCACTCTCTAAATACTCATTATTTTTTTTGAATTACAATTTTTTACACTTGTCGAAAATAAAATAATTTAAATATTTGGGTAGAGTAATTTGATGTATAAATTCTAAAATGTCATTTTAACATGTATATGTCTATAATTATATACAAAGAGGATTCTTTTTTGTGTCTACATTTCATAATTCCAACTTTACCCTTTACAATGTAATTATTTGTTAAATTTTTAAAAATTAACCGTTACTTTTACAAGTTTTATAAAACTATTTACTTATCTCCTTCTTTTTTCTCCTATTCATCAATAGTTATTTTCTCCATACATTTCACTTTATTTTTTATAAATATAATTTTATTTTGTTTATTAACTTAATAACATTACAATATGAATCATTACTAATATAATATCTTGCATATTCAAACTATGCATACACACATACGAGATAGCGCATGTGTTTACGCTAGTAAGTTATAATTTAGCTTAATTAGAAATTTGGTCTCAAATTAAGGACAACAAAATTAAATAGTCTTAAACATTAGGAGGACTAAATTGAATCAAAACTTTAAATAGATATACCAAATTGAAAATAACCACTTTAATGATGACAAGTGACATGACCTGATATGTGACAATTTATGTTTTTTAAAGATAAATTAAAATAATTTAAAAAATTTCATGAAGTGACAAGTGGCATGACCATGTAGTAGTATATGTTTTTTTAAATAAAAATAAAAAAATGGAAAATTTCACAAAATAACACATGACATATGCAGAACATTGATATCAACTTAACAGAAATGACCTAATTGAACTTAAAAAAAAATAAAAGACTAAATTAAACCCAAAAATAATAAATAGACAAAAATTGAACTAAATAAAAAAAAAGTTAGGACTAAATCACTCATTGAACTTATTTAAAAAATAAGAGAGGTAAGAATTTTTATTATAATTTTAACGAGGGGTAGTTTGGAAATCCAACATTTTATGATGGTGTACGAAGAGAAAAGTTTGGTTCAGGAAGAAATACCCTTGGAGAGTCTAATATCAATAAAGCAAACCCAATTCCTTCAATGGGTTGGGTCACTAATATGGCCCGTTGATTTTTGGGGACCTAACCGCAACGTCTTCAGGTTCGACGTTAGCCGGAAGCGAAGAACTCTTCGAGCCGGTGTTGGAATGTGGAATGAATTTATGGAAGCTAAATTTTGAAGTTGCTATCTGCATCTTGGTATTACCTTCATTATTTTTCCATTTTCTATTTTTTTTTTCAGTGGAAAATTTGTTTGACCTCTATTATCCTCTGCTGAATCTTCTGTTAAAATTGTTTTATTCGGTTTCAATTTTCTTAAAGTCTATGATATTGGGATGCTTTCATTCGATTATTATGTTTAGAAAAATTGGTTCCTGCGCATCTTCCTCATGCTCCAAGAGAAAAAGGAATTAAATTCACTTTACTTGCACATTGTTAGAAAATAAGGATTAGGAAAATTAGAAATTTAATATTCCCAAATTTACTTCTCTTTAACGTTACAAGAAATAAACGTTGTTGATGGGGTATTGTATGCAATTATGGTAAATATATGTTGCTAGTTTTGAATAATGGCAATTTTTATAACTTTTGCAAATTGGGGATATGAACTAATGGCATTACACATATAAATGGGTCATTAAAAGGCTATCTAGACTCTAATTTATCTAGTCAGAGCTTACAATTTTACCATCACAATCAGAAACATCTGCACAGTGAACATGTTGCTCTGTCTGAATTTACTAAGAACAATTTCCTTCTTAAACTTGGATGTTACCACCTCTGCTTGTGCTTCCAAGAACTATTTCAATAAGATTATTATTCTATCCATCAACCTTTTAACTATACTTACACAGTTACAATAACGTATGAACAACTGGGATAATAAAGAAAATATCATGATGCATGCATGGCTGCAACCAGAGTAATCTGTGTACAAGCAAATAGGTCTAAGATGGATTTTGTTGCTTTGGGTCATAGCAATGGATAGTTCTTCAGTCTAGCCTCTATACAGATTTGGGCACAGGAACCAGAAAGATTTGGAATAAATGAAATGAATAAGTAGATTCCGCTTTAAGCATGAATAGGTGATTAGAACTTTTAGTTCAATCATGCTTCTTAACCCTTAACCGATCTAGGATGACCATGCTTCAATCCCAATAATGTTATGCTTTTGACACCAATAATGTTCACATCCGCATTCGTCATTGCAATCTGTCACATCTTAGGAACATTCATTAAGAATCTTAGTGTATGTTAATTATGAAAAGGATATTAACTTTCATTTCTTGGTTCTCACTCTTCCCCACATTGTACATTCAGGGAATGTTGAAGCATCACTTTCTTAAGTTTGTATGCTACTACTAGTGCCTATACCCGTGCAATGCACGGGATTTTTTGGAATGACTTCGTGTTGGATGATATTTTAGTATTCCATTTTGATTTTAGAAGCAAATGAAGCATTACGAAACTGAAACTGTTCATCATTTCTTGAAAAAACAAAGGATGCCATGATGGGTTGACGGTTAACAATAACAACACCTTGATTTGGCAAGCTACTTGTCCTCTGGTGTACGGACGAGTTTGTCATTTTCTCTTTATATGCATGACTTATTTTTGTTGTTTGATAATATTACCAGTATTTTTCTTTCAAGTTTTCCTGAGCAAAACATTTTTCTTGTTCAGCAAATGCAACCCAGCATCGCAAGAAACAGGCAAAATAGTTGAGAGACTGAGACAAATTTCCATCCAGTACTTCTCTAAATGATATGATGAGACAATACAGATGTCCAGAGTTCTGTTATGTATAAATAATGCTCATCAACTTTACTTTTGTTTGTTAAGGGGCAAGACTTGTCTGTTGGATCGAGAAAATGATGGGAAAGATCATTAGATTTGAAATACTTCCAAAACACGACAGCATTACAAAAGAATGTCACTATAATCCTGCTGAAGCTGTTATACTAGTGCATATGGTTTTGTCCTTTCACTGAAGGAAACTAAAAGAAAACATTTTTACGTTGGAGGAGCTGGGATTATCATCTATACTGACGTTTTAGATGATGCTGCTTCACTGAATTGCTATCTATAAAAATTATGCAGTAGCTTGACTGTACAAAATACATGCCTCTCTTTGACAAAACTCTTAAAACTAGATTGAAAAGAAGGGGAAAACCAAACAACTGTTGTGAAGATATTTTCAGAATGCTGGTACATTTCGACCATATTTCTAACCTGCTCTTCTTTTTCAAGCTTCCATGTGTTGTTGTTCTCTTAGATGCCAGCTTAGTGTTGCTTTCTTTCGTAGTCAAAGGAACAGGATGAATTTGTTAAGTCCTGTTGTGGATAGGATCTGATCCTCTTGGCACTCTTCTTTTGCTGGACTGACTTGGATCAAACTCATGCTTGGAATTGGCTGAATTCTTCTCTGTGGGATCAAGCCGTTTGTTGCCATTTGCTGAATTCTTCTTTCTGTTCAATAATTCCTCTGTAGTCTTCGTGGCATGTTGATTCTGCAACAATATTCTTTGGTCCTTTTGGCTGTGTCTTAGTGCAATTTCTGAACTTCTCAGGCCTAACACATTCTCTGGATGAATTGATATTAAGAACACTACAAAGAGAAGAAGAATGATTTTTCTAGAAGGATGAAACACCATATTCCCTTCACCCTGAAACAAGAAGAGTAGATGGTGTGTTCTTTCTGTTTAGAGTGACAGGAGAATAAGCAGCTCTCCCCTAATCTGTGTTCTTATGGTCCATTCCTGTAGACATAACCTTGTTATATATGTGATACTAGATTTGGAGGGGGCCTTTTAAAGCTTAAAGCAGAGATGGCCTACAGGAATTTTTAGATTCATCTCGAATAACAAGCCTGAAATCTTAGCGAATTAAGGCTGTTACTGAAGAATCTGACAAGGATGAATAAAGGGGATTGGGACAATGTCCTTGAGAGGCCAAGTATATTTCTTTTTTCATTTCTTTCCCTACATGTCTATCATATGCCTGCTTTTTTCACCAAAAGAAGCCATACACCGTTGCCTGGACTCTGTCCAACTTGCCACATCATACTGCTATACTAGTGTATGGATAAATAGGTCTTACATTCTCCGGTGCTTAGGCTTGGTATTGGTGTACTTGGATAATTCAAAATATTTATCATTCTGGTATCTATATCTATTGAATTCTTTTGCTTACTTTTTGCCTATATGTTGCAACTATCTTTTATATTTGTGTATCAATTCAAGTGGAGTACTTCAATGATTGGATGATAGTATTTTATTATAACAACAAAAACTAACATATGTTAATGCTTTGTTCTTACTTTGGATTTCTGTTTTGTGTTTATATTATATTATATTACATTAATTTTATATGTTGAATCTTAATATCTACGTATGTCAGCTTAATACATGTTATCTCATAACAAGTTGCATTATAATTTTTCAAAAAGTGCGCAAGTTTTCGGCATATAAAACTCTGGTCTTATATGGGGTTAATGGTAAATTACAATTCCTTTGTTATTAAGAAAGAACCATGTTAAATATTATTTACTTTAATTAGCAAGACCATAACAGTGACAATGGGCCAGGCTGAAGCAGAAGATTGCAATAGTGCAAGCAGGTTATGTAAAGAATAGATAGGGGAATAGAACAGTTCCCAAAAGAAACAAACACTTGCTTTATGTACTTTTCTAACTTCTCTAAGATCTCCAAGTAACTTTAGAATTCCAAGCTCACTTCCCAAGGTAACAAAAACAACACTACTAGATTTCTTGGGCTGAATGTTACCTTTATGCTTTGTTCTACTTTTAGATTAGATGGGTTGCCAAACTCTATTTGTCCCTTCAAATTTTCTTGTTCTCTCTCTCTCTCTCTCTCTCTCTCCCTTTCTCTTATTTTACTTTATTTAACATTAAATATCACATGCAACTAGGAACTGTCGAAAGCATAAATTCCTTGGTTTATTCTTAAATCTGAAGGGTGACTGGTCATGGTCCAAGTGAAACAACCAGCGGATTGAAATTTATCTCCTCTTTTCTAGATTTTCTTTTCTTTTGTTAATATTAAAGTGAGAGTTAAAATGACTCGTTGCTTTCTTCCTCTATGGTTTGAAACTGCCTTTTGAGAGTGTCACGTCGTTTCTAATCATATCTCCTTAGAAGAATATGCTTTTTATTCTCTTCTGATTATTTATTACATTGATATGCCAAAGGCCTAACATGTTGCATGCTAATGTTAGGGATAATGGTTTGTGTTAGACAAGGTCATCTTTTCGTGGTACATGACCCATCAAATCGAGAGAAGCACAAGCTCCTTATCTTCAAATAGATGATAGCTTTGGGATCCTTACATGGTTAGTTTCAAAGGGGTCCAAACCAAACGGCTTACTTTTTCTTTTGCTGGTAAACTATTTCATTAGAAAGATTATGAAAATAATTGCACTCTTCTTGTGTCCCAAAAAAGTGTTGTCTATTGATCTTGCTGCAAGAACATCACCACCTTCGTTGATCCCTAGAGGATGCCAAGTGCCAAAATGCTTTACACGTACGCCAAATGTACATATTATACGGATATCAATATAATATCATATTCTCAAATGTTACTGTCTAAAAGGTAATTATATATGAATGATTATTTACTTTAAGTAATTGATCATTTGATATCATTACTCTTTTTAGACGATAACATTTCACAATTATAATGATCAATTACTCTGAATAGACTATTAGCACTTACAAGTTATGTTAATTACTTTGATATCACCTATTAAATTTATATTTTTCTTCTTCTCTTTATTTTCTTGGTGTCATCTAGAGTGTCCCCCCATTATTTTCTTTTTTAAGATCCTTTTGCCAAAATGGGAAATAAGTAAAAAAGAAAAATGCTTAGTGGGGTCTTATTAGTATAAAGGATCTATAGTACGGTATGTACAATGCTAAGGGCAACTTGTTGGGTACTCCTATTTTCCGTTAGAAAATGAGTGGCTCAATCTATCTAAACATCTTGGTGGCAACCCCTGGTTAACATTTTTACAGTATGAAACACAAAACAAAGATGAAAATGTTACACATTTAGGCTTTCCTAGATTCTGAAGACTGGTCTTAAAGGTGTAGGCTCTTTGTGAAATTGTTTTGAACCAAAGTGTGCCCCATAAGGCCAATGAGCACTCACTGAACAAGGCCACCACAAAACCACAAAAGACACCAAAAGAAGAATGACAAAGCAACTTAAAGAAGATAAAAGCAAAAAACGAGTTGTAATTGTTACAGATAGCATCCATCCCCTATCTTTGAATAGTTTGATTTTGGTTTTTAGATATTTGCTTTATATTAGTCTTGGATTTACTTGACAACAGCCTGGAACATAAGCACTTATGAACCATGGTCTTGCCAAATTGAGTAATCAAATTTTGTGAAAGAACTAGGGGAATAAGAAAAATGGTAGTAAAAGGATTATGAGGGAATTTTTAATATGAAAGAATGAATGAATTGCAAGTTTGGAACATATTTGCTATGCAGGAGCAATCAAAGTTGATGATAAGACTGGTTGGCTGCTATAAATTCTTTAGAAAAGAAAGGAAAAAAAGTTGAGCTACAAAGAGAATGTCACCAAAACATGAGCTAAAGTGAGATGCTTCTTTGCCATGGCTTTGATTTAAAATGGTTGGCCATCTTCGGTTATAATCATAACTAGGGTGTGTTAGAATATATGCTTATCTCTGCTTTGTTCAAAAGAGATAAAAACAAAAAATCTAATCAGACGCCAATTAATTTCCATGTTGCCCCACTGGTCCCTGTCTGTCAGAGACTGTTACTTCTTTCTCAATTTCGATACAATATCAGGTTCAAAAATCTCAACTGTTTGGTGCCTGTAAATGTCATATTCAAAGAAGAGTTCGTATTCTATAATACTTTTTTTTTCTCTCTTTTGTTTAAATTACACTGATTTTAATATATTAAAGATATTTTTATTATATTTTAAAGTAATAAAAAACAGTGTAATTTAAAGACATAGACATATAAAAAAACCTAGTAAAAAATAAATTAATAAAGCTTGTAGCCATAATTTAAGTTCTATTCATCATTTCCAAATGCTTTAGTAGAAAACTCTAATTTATATGGACAAAATTCCATGTCTTGGATACATCCATTCTATAGAAATAATATTAAACGTTTGAATTAAAAAAGAGAGAAGAGGAGATAGAAGTTAGAATTGATTTTATTATTTCTCACATTTTTATTAATTTTATCTTTTATTAAATTAATCAAATCACGTGACTTTTAAAACAATTGTTCTCTGTTTTTCACCTTTTTTATTTTATAAAATATCTAAACATTCAGTTTTATTTTATTTTGGGTTAAATATATTTTTTTGTCTTTGTACATGCTAAATTTGGAAATCGTCTATTTTCTAAAGTTCACATAAAAATGATTCTTATACTTTTAAAATATTGGAAAACATCTTTCATTTGAAACTCGATTAAGTTTGTAATGAGTTGACAAACAGTAGAGATGACTCTGTATATTTTTATGAGGTCAAGTGTTATTAAAATTTAAATGGCATTGTATTTATCATGATAGGAGTTTTTTTTGGGAGATATTGAATATGGTTGTATTCTTGGTTAGGTTTTATGTTTGTGAAAACCTTGTGTTGCCATTGTTGGTTAGGTTTTTTGTTCGTGAAAACCTTGTGTTGCCATTGCTGGTTGTCCATTATTACTTCACACTAGGAAAGGTTCGCACTAACTTGGGAAATTTATCTGTGAAAGGCGATCTGAACTTTGAGTGGGGTGGCAGTGAAAACCTGATAAGTGGATTTGATTTGGGATTTTATATTTGAATGGGTAAAGTTGTTTTATTTTTAGGGTTATTGGTAAACCATTGTTATGTCAGGTTTTGATGATGAAATTCCATAGCGAAAGCTCTACATATATTCGTAAAAGTACTGGAACGAAGAGTGTTGGTACATCAAAATTTGGGGCTTTAATCTTGCAAGTTGTTCCATTCCCAACTCTTTTCAATTATGCAATGTAATCAAATAGAAGTGAATATTGTTTAGCTCCATCTCCCTCTAGTACTTCCAATGCTTTATGCTTGGCTTGCAAAGTTATCCATGGATTGATTCCAATGTTGTGAGACTTCTAAATGTCATTCATTATCTGATTTGTTGACATATTACCCACATTTCTAAATTTATCCATCATAGCTTTGGATACTCACTCTATGTTGGCATTCTTGTTAAAAACTCTTGACATTAACTAATGTCTTAACTTTGAAGCTATGACATGAACCAATTTTACTAACCAAAATGATAGACCTACATCCTTTTTTTCAAATAGCTCTAATTTAAATGGTCATTTTTCACAAATTCAATCTATTTACCATTTAAAACTACGTTCTTTCTAATTGCTTGCTTAGCCTCTTTCAATGAACACAATTTCATTCCAATTTTGAACTTAAAGTTTTTACTTATATAATCACTTTTGTACTTTGAGAAGTTCTCATTCCCTTCAACATCACTACCCAAATGTTTGTTGTTATATTTCCATCTATTTCATGGTCCTTAACACGTTTATTTGTTTGGAAACCACCAGGACCAATACACAGTTAGTCCTTGTTTCAGATCCTCTTTTAAATCTTTCAGCAAATTGTCTCTATCTTTTTGAACTTCATCAATATATCTTTAAGGTCTATCATTCATTCCAAAATTGTCATTTCTATCTTCACATAATTTTGCATCACGACCATCCAAACCCACATCTTGAACCGACCATTCTTCATCAATATCAACACCCTGACCAACCTCTCCCTCATGTTCCTCACCTTGATCTTCCACACCAACATTAGCCTCTTCATCAGTCTCACTACCCTTACCTTCCGCACCAACATCAGCCTTTTCAGTAACCTCAACTTCTACACCAACATTATCCTTTTTAGCAACCTCACCTTCCACACCAACACTAACCTTTCCAACAACCTCACCTTCCACACAAACATCTCTTTCAACTTAACAACTTTTACCACCTTCAATGAACTTTAGAAACTCAATGTTTTGTGTTTCATTAATTATATGTTCAACATAAAAATCTACTTCATCTCTATTTTGCTCTGCATAATTGGCTAACTCTATGACATCCTTGTCCAAAATAAGGATTTTCAAATCACTATCCATGCTTCCCTTACTAGGCTTCCACCATAACTTGAATTTTCAACATATTTAAATTGTCTTACACTACAAGAAAATGCTTCATTAGTACCAATTTTAGTGACCAAAAATTGTTAGTTACTATAATTACTAATTTAGATAAAAGTTTCAAAGTAAAAAAATCATTGGTTACTAAAATAGTTACTATTATGAATAAAAAATTATAATTGGTCACTAAATTAGTTTTTAAAATTAGCTACCATAGTTTTGGCTACCAAAGAAAATTGGTCACTAAAAATTAGTTACCTAAGTTTTGGCTACCAAAATAACTTAGTTACTAAATTGCTCTCTAATTAATTAGTTATAAATTTAATGACCAATTATAGTTTTTTATTTACATTAGTGACTATTTTAGTAACCAATAAATTTTAATTTTGTAAATTGGTATCTAAATTGATCACTATAGTGACTAACAACCTTTAGTTACTAAAATTGGTTACTAATAAGACATTTTCTTGTAGTGTTAGGATACTTACAACTTCAAAATACAACCACATATCAGGTCAACATTGGGTATCTTATGTTTCTTCCCACCAATGTAACGCAACTTCTTGGCCCTCACAAATTGACCCATATGGTGAATTGTTATAGAGAACCTCATTTCCCTCATTTCCTAAAATTTAAAAAACTAATTCAAACAAAGAACCCCAAATTACAATTGGTTTCAAACAATTTCATTCATATGTGATAATATTTATTTTTACCTATTTTTATGTGTTTGTTGTCATGAATAAATCAACTCTTTCCTAGTTTTTATCTTGTTTTATCCTTAAGTTTAGTGTGTTTTGTATTGTTCTCTATTTTAGTTGTTTCGTTTTTGTTTTTCCTATAATCTCTTTGTTTAAGTGTTTGAAATAAATGAATAGGGAGCAATTCTAGTGGAGGATAATAAGCAAGAACTCAAGAAAGCATGTTTTGGCCAAGAAAAAAATCACTTTGAAGCAAATACCCATGTCGAACGCACTTGGATCACGTCCAGTGCTTTAATACAGAGTGATGTCAAAGTGTTTGGGGTTGAGTGCCACATTTGTTGGGTGGGGAATCACCAGTCCCTGCACAGGAAGTGTTGAGCGGTGGAAAAGTAGCGTTGAGCGCCAACTAATGTGAAATAATTGGTGTTGAACAGTTGAAAAAGGGGGTTGAGCGGTGGCGTCGCTAACATGTCAAAATTGGGTATTTATTCATGTTTTCCTTGAGGTATTAGGGTATTCTCTCCTCCTACACTTCATTCTTCACCTAGAGTGACTGGGAGAGGCCCTTGGAGATTGTTTGGGGTGTTAGGAAGCTCTCCCTCCTTGGGCTTTAATCTTCATCCTGGTGATTTTACCCCTTTTGGGTTGAGGAGGAAGATGATACATGTATTGGAGATGGAAATGTGAAGAGGAAGCGTGATTGGAGCATGTAGTAGAGGCAAAGAACCTTGGGAAGGGCGTGTATATCTTTTTGGTTTCAATTTCTTTCTTATCCCTTCAATTTGTAAACCCTAAGTTCTCCATCATGGAGAACTAACCCTATTTGTTGAGATCAGATGAAATAAACTAAATCTTCTGTATTTTGTGATGCTAATACATATGTTTTTCCATCTCAATGTTAATATTTGATTTCTATGCTTAATGCATGTTGTGGCTTGATCATCCATGACTTGATTGTTGGTTCTTGAGGGGTTTAAAAATGTCTTTTGAACCTAGAACTATGAAATTGAATACATAATGGAGTTTGTATCTAAGGATAGAACATGATTCATTAGTAATCTTAAGACTTTTAAACTTAATGCGTGGTTGTTTGTTGATGATCCAAGGGATTGGACTTTGATGACTTATCATATGCTTAAAGTTACTAAGAATACAATTTGAATAATCTTGTGAGTTGATTTTGACTTGAATTTGGAATTGAGATGTTTGTGAATTCATGAAAATGAAGTTAATGAAATATAGTCTTGATAATTGTATATATTATATCTTAAATTTATGTTGTGCACCAATTATTTGATAAAATACAAAAAAGAGTTTATTAGTGTTTTTGTGAACTTTGTTGTCCGGTTGAGTTATTAATTGTGAGAATTATCATGTTTGCACAAGTTCTTATGAAAAGAATGATATTTTTTACTTGCTACGTACGATTGGTATACTTGTCGTTTTTCACTAATAGTTTGCGACTAAATTAATTAATCATCAAATTTGTCCTCCTAAAAATCAAAGAATCATAAAAAAATATACTTTAATGTCGCAAACGAAAACCCTAGGTATTGTTGTCTCCACTGTCACACTTGCACTCGCAGTGGCACACCACCCTCGCACTAACGGTTGCTTTCTTCACAATAGAAGAGAAGATAAAGTCAAATATGCACACCAACCTTGTAGTCGCATACCATCCTCATAGTCGTAGATGACCTTCGTAATTTCTTCTTCTACCAATGTCAAAGTTTTACTACTTTACTTTAACAAAAACAAATTAAAAACATGTTTTTTAAAACCTAAATAATAAGTTTAAAGAAAACAAATTTAAAACACATCATGTTTTTTAAAACCTAAATATAAAGAAACAAATTAAAAGCACATGTTTTTTAATTCAGTAGATAATAATACCTGTGAAATAAAATATAGATCACGTTATTTCTACCGTTTGCCAACTCATCACAAATTTATTGACGTTTAAAATAGAAAATGTTTCCATCATTTTGAAAATATAAACGATTTTCAATTTTGCATGGAAGTAAAAAAATGAAAATCATACTTAACCCTTTTATTTTTCTCAATTTCTTTGTTATTTCAAAAATTAGATTGAGATTCTAATATTCTTCTCAAAATTAATGAAGAAATATTTTGAAAAACATATATTCTTTTAGTATGATTAACAAATTAATTAAAAGAAATTATTTTTTTTAATTAGCCTATTTTGTGTTGTTTATATTTAGGTTAGGAAGGAGTAATCTTTAATTGTAGAAAAGTACTAACATATTTCCTGTAACACAATCTCCTTTGGTATTAGGTAATGTGTAACGTCCCATTTAATAAAAACGCTTAATTAAATGAAATATCACACAGAAAGAGCAAAGTCATGGAGTATAATGTCACTCCTTACAGTTATCTAGAATAAATTAGGAAAGAAACTAAGGCACACCACGAGGCCAATAACAATACGAAAAAGAAGTTTAACAGTATACAAAATAAATGCTCCAAGAGCAAGGTAATACATAGGCTACAACCCTAAAAGAAAACTCGGAAAGTCGGGACCCAACCCAAGACGAGCTAAGCAGCAAAATCTCCATCACCCTAATGACCACGAGGAGTTCTCGCATCTGCTCACATCAATAAATTGATGATCATCGCGAAAGGAGAAAACCACACATAGAACATACAAACAAGCAGAAAGGGTAAGCTAGAGTAAAAAAGGGTTTTTATCATGCAATTGAACATACAATTTAAAAAGTCAAGCATACATAAATACACCAAACATATAATGACTGACAAGCAATACACTAAGACTCAAGACACGATTATCCAGATACATATAATTAGTCGGATTCATTGGATGCTTGCACTTGTGGTGGCCTCTACTACTCTGCAGTTCAGAGAGAGTGAGGGAAGCTGATTTCTAAAAAGTGTAAAGAATAGGATGGTTAAAACAGTTTAAAGTCTTGGACACCTTATAAGTCAGCTTAAGCTCAATTAATTAGGGTAGACCTTTAAAAATTAGGACAGAAAATAAAGTAAGTTTTACATAATTTCAACCAACATTCTTAAAACAGTGGTTTGTAAATAGAAAATAGTAAGAAAAAAATACATTTAAAAATACGATCAATGTGCCTCTGTTATGATTTCTAACATTAACTCTTAATGTATATCTCAATAAGAAAATACTTTTAGCAAAACACTAACTAAAATTTACTAAAAACTATAAAATCATGTGTTGTTGAAATAACTTTTTATTCAATTCAAAATTAACTTTAATATATTAACATTTTAAGTTTAACTCATCTTAGCATGAATTGTCATATTTTTCAACATTTATATTTTTAATGACTATATGCTAATAATGAAAAATTTATGATTACAAACATATTGTATGATATTGTTTAAAGTTGAAAATATACTTTAATTTTAATTTATACTTTTTTAATAAGTAAACCGTTGATTTAGTTCATCGGATTAGAATTACAAATATTTAAGTTTGGTTATCTTCATTTCCCTTTTGATAAGGACAGGGTAGGTTCATGGATTGGTTTAGAAGAGATAGATATAAAAATAAAACATATTCTCATCTTCATATAGGTTGGAAAATATCACCAGAAACCTGTACATATTTATTTAAAAAAATTGTTTTACTTGCATGTCATGTTAAATAAATTTTTAAATTTAAGTTTTTTGGATGTTTTATTTCAAACAGTATATAAAAATTAATAAACAACATATATGAAAAAGAAAAGGAAAAAATATATATTATATTTTAATATAAATTGTTAATTTCAATTTTATTATCTAACTGCTGTTACAATTGGAATTATTTAATTATTAAAGTGGTTAATTTATTGCTTTTTAATAATTTAAAAAATGTGTGTGTACCTGCGTGCATGTGCTTAAAAAGTGATGGATGACATTAACAAAAATTTACAGAACTAAACACCAGTTCTAATACTAACTAGAGATTACTTATAACAAAAATGTATAATATTCTTTATGGTTGAGATGATTTTTCGATTAATTGTGATTTGTCAGTATCAATTCTAATACTCTGTTCACTCCTATAGTAATATTCATTTTTTTTTTTATTTGTAAAACAAACACATACCACAAATCATACTTTTAAAATTTAAGATTAGGTAGCATAAACTAATGAACTCTGCTATAAAAAAATATATAGAGATACCAATTAACATACGAGTTTTAAAGCTACTTAAGCATAAAAAAATATATATAATATTTAACACAAATATTACATTATAATCATATTTCTACTTCATATATTTATTTCGTTTTCAGGATTTGTGCCTGTGGTGTATAATTCAATTACATTTGTTGGAACTAATTTTATATTAATAAAAATATTTGTATAGGTTGTTATATGTTTCAAATAAAAATAAGCAATTTAATAGCCTTTGACAAATATGTTAAACAAATATATTTATATTGGTTAATAAACAGGAGAGAACAAGTATATCAAGGTACCCCACCTCATGTGTATTCATTATTACACAATAGTTTTCTAACCTTGGAATTATTTTGAAAAAAATATTGATAAAACAATTAAAATTATGATTAAGTGTTTTATGAAAATATTTTTAATATTTCCACAAATAGACAAGGTGGACAAAGATAAACATACATTTACGTATCAAAATAACTGATTAAAATGTTTGTTCAGGACGATCAATCTTCTTGTTACAAGTATTAGATATATTTGAAGTTACCAAGAAAAATAGATCAAGTTTTTGTTCAATATTTTCTTTATAAAAGGCTACACCTAACCTAACTAATAGGATTTGTAAAAGAAATCATCTAATTAAGTAATCGTAAATCGTAGCACTATTAAACTATATATCTATGGAAAATCATCTCGTAAACTATATATTATCACGGAAAATTTTCAAGACTGAACATATATTCAAAATTATTTCTATCGAGAACCGTACAAGTATGCATAAGATTTCAATGTAATTTTCTCTAAAATATAATTGTATTCTATTTTTTCTCTAAAACTGATTCTTAAACCATTGGTTTAAGATTTAAATTTATTTATTTGCCTCTAATATATGTTCCTTTTGGATAAGCCCCTTTGAAAATATTCAATAGAATTAAAAGAAAAAGTTAAATACTTTTCAGAAGAGAAAAACAAATATTTTTTAAAGATTAATATTAAAACCAACTATCAGAATCAAAATAAAAGTAAAGAAAAAAGAGTTAAATAACAAAAAAGCATATTTCAGAATATAAACAGTTAATCCAATAAGTATTCATCATGCTTCAATTGTATAAAAACCGATTCCACATAACTAAAACAAAACAGACCAACTTTAATTTTATTGGTCAGATATGTTTTTGGAAGGAAGAATTGATTCTCATCGTTTTCCAAACACAGGCCAAACAAATATGCTCCATTAATCGTCATTTTCCATATAAATGTGATACTATATAGTAGCTGAATGATTAGGTTACATTCATAGATAGATGAATTGAATTGATACCAATGGATTCTTGAATATCGTTTTACCATCCCCCGAGTATGTACATGTACATACATTAAAGCTGAGATAATCAAAGGTAAAAACGCACTGCATTTCAACAAACATTGTGAATATTTATACATAGAAGCATAAAAATTACACTTGTTCCTGGTGCACTGTGGCTGGTCCTGGTGCTATTGCGAACTGTAGACCTCTACGCTGCCCAGATTGAAGAACAAAAGCAACTTGGGTTGCCGCTAGTGCTGCAGCCTCCTGCTTCACAATATAATACAAAAATGTAAGAAATGACATACACTTGCAGTTTCCCAGATGCACATGAACACGAACATTGGATGCAGCCCAAAATGAAAAACCATATATAGCATTACTATTCTGAAAATAATGAAAACTGACTTGTCTTTGTCGTCGACGCTGCAGAATACTGATTGCCCAGGCCATGATGTAGCAAGGTAATAAAAATCCAGCAGCTCGAAGCAAGAAAAGCTGAAGAGAATTGTAAGCTAGTTAGGTTTGGCTCCAGATGGGACATTTGAAATCAACACAAAATGGGAAATATGAACAACTTAAGAAACTAAGTCACTTACAGAGAAAAAATTGGATGGATCATCGTCAGAAGAATCACCATCCGAGACAGAGAGTGCATGCCGCAAAAGTAGAAGAGCCATTAACTGATCCAAAAAAAAGAGTTAGGCTTTAAATCATGTCCACCTACTAGCTTGTTCACATTATAAAGAATAACAAATGCACGGCAAGTATATAGCAGCACTAGATGAAACGAAGCTTCATCATTTTATGGCAACGTTTGGTCCAGCTTATTTTGGGCTTCACCCTTCCTAAATAACAGCTATTATAAACACAATAAAAAGCTCTAGAAAATCAAAAAGACCTTTTTTAATGAAGAAAACAAGACTTTCACAGAAATTAATTTTAGGAACTTCTCTATTATCGCTTCCACTTGTTAAGATCAAGCCACAAGACGAAACTTAATTAAAAGCAACTTTTAATACTTAAAAATGAATCAAATTTTCAAACAGCTTTAACCTAAATTTTAACTCAAGTTTTGAAGATCCAAAAAGTGCTTGACCAATCACTCCCCGTCCCCATATCCTATTGTGTTATCCATTACGATGGCACAATTATATCTGGTAGAAAGGAACACAGGGTTAGTGCCTTACAATTAAAGCAGCTGAGCGGCAAAATGCAGCCCCACTGGCATTGGAAGCAGCATACTCATCATATTCAGCATCCAAGAATTGACGTTCTGCCTCTGCAATTGCCAAGAGCCGAGGATCACGCAAGTCTAAAGGTGTGCCAGATATTGTCCAGCCACCTCTGCAAGAATATTGACAACGTGTTAAGGAGATGAGCTTCAAAATTTTACAAATAAAGCATGATGGCCACCATGCAACTTACAAAGATAACAATACACATATGTAATGGAAAACTGTTATTTAGAAAATGAAAATTTCAGCTTACCCTATATCAATGGTAGTTTCTTCAGGGTTTGGACGAGGTGGTGGTGCAGTATACCCAGGTTGATAAGGCTGAGTGTTACATGCAGAAAAGGAGGAAATAACTCCCATCAAATTAAGCACAAAATATAATTGCAAGGATTCCAATAAGACAGAGGAAAGCCACCATTTGGTTCAATCCAAAAGGTGAAATTAAAATAAGTAATCAGAACACTATTATAATCTAAAAATACAAAATTATATATTCTAGACATGAATAATGTTTTCCCTTCCCTCCAAAAGCAGGGAAGTTATGGAACAAGGTGTACTGTACAAATGCATCCTCGAACAGGCAGCTAAAGCTCCAAAATATCTTGAATTGCTAAGCAATACGCCCATGTTTGTAATGTACAGCTAGTTCAACCTTTCATAAAAGTGTAAGAATATAAAATGGTTTTGAATCAAGAAATTAAATACACAGATCTTTTTTTAAATCCATGCATGTTACACTTATTGTTGTTGCAGGAAGGCCACCCCAATGGCTTGTTTATTTAAGAGAAAAAGGGATGGGAGTGTCATAAAGGAGAGAAGTCAGTAGTTAGAAATACAGTTGGAAGTGATTGTTCTCGAATCAGTGGGCATGAGATGACTAGATTTCAGTTCATGGAGGATATGTAAGCAGAGGGTGTTACAAGCAGAACAGAGTAAAAACAACAGTTAAGGTTATAGGAGGAGTAACTATTTTCTTATGGATTCTGGCTATTAGCACAGAGCAAGATCTTAAACAGGAACATATCCAATGTCTCAGTGAAATTCCAGATGTAACTTATTTTCAATTAAGGGCAGAGTAAGTTAATCAAACACACAGATACTTCTTCAAACTGTCACTGCACCCTCATAGGCAGAAAAATAATCTTTTATGAGAGAATTCTTAACATCAAATGAAGAAAATACAGAAAAACTTTATGGGGAGCCACTGCCTCCCGTTCTAGGTCCAACAAATAAAGCTAGACACTTAAAATAAGCTTTCCTATCATTCCCCATCATCATACCTGATGACATATCTCACAAGTAATGTCTCCTTTCTCATCACACCAATGCTGGACACACTTTCTGTGAGCATACTGCACAAAGCAAAAAGCCAACAGTTCAAGAATTAAGAATACTGAATGAGAGGTGGAAAATGAAAATGAACCTGACACATAACAATATCCCTCCACCCTTCTTTCTCATTCCTCTATAAAAGCTGTCAATATTAATGCATTCACCAGAAAATAAAGAATACAAAGCATTTTCTCATGTGAATAATTAGCTGTCATTGTCAATAAAACATGGACCTAATCTAAAAACTCACATGAGAAAATGACAGAGTTTTGGACCAACAAATGTTCAAAAATGACAGAGTTTTGGACCAATTTGTAAACAGAGTTTTGCTTCGACTTTGCCTTCAAATTTTGAAAATCTCATGAACATGTTTGGACCAGGGCAGCATCTAGAAACAGAAAACAGTGCATACACACAACAGAGTCACAAAACTAAAAATCTTCTACCCAAATTTAAGCAAACATCTACTCATTAACCACCATCAACACAAAAATCAACTAATAAATATCACACCTTGAAAACAGTTTTCCACATTGAACGATCATTTAACCTACAACATAATTTCTAAATCCAAAGCGCAGAAATAATTATAACTAACAAAAATAAAATTAAACTTTTCTTTCTAACTTTTCTTTTCCCACAACACCAACCTAAAATTCAAAAGAAAAAAAAAAGAAAATTCTCAAAGACACAAATCGATACCTTAAGACTGCCGCTACAGGCGCAGGGCGTTTCCAAATTGGAAACGCCGTCCTCCTCCTGGCAGATGCGGCACTCCGCCATCTGGATCAGCGGCTCCTCCTCATCACCCCCCTCCCCGACGCGATCCTCTGCCGGAGCGGTGCCGGAACTCTCAGCGACGGCTATGGTGGCATCCGCGGCAGCCGGAGGCGGAGAGGGCTCGGAGGGAAGCTGAGCCGGCTGCGCCACCGGGTCAACGGGGACAGGGCGCGCGAGACGGTCAACGAACAGCACCAAGTGATCGCTCATTGGAAAAACGAAACCCAAATCAAAACCCTAACGAAACAAAAGCAAAGAAAAGAAACGCAATTTCAGAACGAACAACACAAACGCAATAGAAAAAATTAGGGGAAATCGTGGAATCACACGAGGCAGAGCAGATCTCGAGGTTTCACGAAAAAACGAGAGAAAATCTTACCGGAAAATGGAAATTGCGAGAAAGAGAGAGAAATACAATTAAACTGCGTTTTTGTGTTGTGTTTATATTTATGTTGCGTTGTTGCGCGTTTTGTTCTTCTTGTTTTTTGTATTTTATCTTTTCTTTTATATTAATTTTTGGGTTTGAAAAGTTTGCTTGAAAAATGGATAAAGGAAAGTAGGGACTAAGGAAGATACTGTGTTATGGCAGTGCCACGCTTGAGAAATTCAACGTTATCGAGACACGTGCAAAGGGTCATTTTCGTCATTGACGCGTCTTATGCCTTGTCGCTAAACGACCGTTTCGTTTGCTCCGTTGTTACCTAATCTTTTTTATTGTGTCGTTATTTTCACAGTTACTGTCTTTGACGGAAATATCAGATAAATGTGACTTTGAAGAATCAAGTAACTCAATTTTTTATTCCTTACAATTTATTTATAAATAAAAGAGTGTAAAAACATTACTTTAATACATAATTTATTTTCAAGTGTTATTTGATTTCTTTAAAATAGATAAAACTACAGATAAAAAACCGTAATAAATATGCCCCGTCAAAAGTTAATTAATTGCCAATAAGTTTATTTTTTTCTTTTCAAAATAGTCAATATCAAAATTAGTAAATTTAATCATACAATATGATGTTTATATTGAATGATAGTATAAGAAAATTAATGAAACTCTTTTTAAAAAAAAATATATTGTTTGGTATTAATTTGTTATTATATAAATTAAAAGATGTCATGATAAAATATGTGAATTTTTTTAATATAAATAATTAAATAGGAAAATAATCAATAAAGATGAATGAAATATTAAAAAATAATCAATTTTTACCTTTTTAGTATAGTTAATATTTCAATGTGGTTAAGTTTTAAGATCAAAAGAAAGTTTAAATTTTCTTCTAATCTTCGAGATTTATTTTAAGAATAAACATGTGATTGACGAAACTTTAAACTTTAAAGGGACAATACTTTAATAACAATACTTAAATTAACTTGTTTTAATTATATATTAAAATTTATATTTTAAATCACAAAATTATTTATTACCTTATTTTACAACAATATAAAAAATAACAATGAAAATAAACTATTAATGTTATAAAAGTGATTACACATATGGCTATTATGAGTACCTTTTAATAATCACACGTAAGTTTTTTTCTTTTTTCATGCAAATGTCTACTATATATGGTTTCTTTAACAATTTTTTCATTTAAATTATAAATTATACATCGAACATGAAAAACAATAATACATATATTTTTATTTAAATAGATATATAAATACAGACATCACATTAAACTTCGTAACTATTTATGTTAACATTATACATAAATAAAATAATTAAGTTTTAAATATTTAAAAACATGAGAAATATAATTACATTAGAATCAAAGAAGATGAATAGATATATATATTTTTAATTAAGAATATTTGAAGAAAGTTTAAATATATTATGATATGTTGTTTTCCTAAATAATAATGAAATACGTATTTGAAGAGTAATTGAAATTTAGGCGACGTAAGATAAAGATTGAGGTAAGAAGAATAATTTGTGTCTCCAAAGACAATAAATGAATGATGTTGAGAATGTTGATGATGTCCATATCCATAATAGTATTCCAACTGTCTCTCATGTTGTTTTGTGGTATATTTCATATCAAATATCTAAGATCTCATGTGCCATATATTTCTCTAAAATTTGTTTGGTAACAAGAAAACAAAGTGAATCATAGTTGAAAGGAAGATGTGAAACTTGTTTGGAAAACCTAAAATAAAATTAATCATATGATTTGTATTATAGTGTAAAGTATTTGTTTAAGAGGTTTGAGTGTGAGGAGTTGTCATCAAATTTATTAATTTCTCATGAATAAGAAAATGCAAAGTATTTGTTTTATTACAAAAAAGATTAATAAGTATATATATGTTTTTTTTAGCGTGTAATTTTTTTTTTCTCGTCTCAACTAAAGAGAATAAAAGAGATTCCATTAAAAAATAGCATGCGGCAGCTTTGGTAACACGCACGAGGTTTTAATGAAAAAAAAGGTTAAAATAACTTTTGTTTTAATTTTCGTCAAATCAAATAAGTTATAATTTTATTTTTGTGTTTAAAGAGATTTTAATTTTCATCAATTTTGTTCAATCAAGTTCTTTTTTACTAATACAGTTTAAATCATTAACGGTCATGAATCGTGACCGTCACGTGTCACTTCGTGATTTTTTTAATTTTTTTTAATTTTTTTAATTTGTAATTTTTTGTTTTAATTTTTTAAATGTCCACGTGCCAATCTAGTCGTGTGTCACGTGTCAGAGTCAATGTTTTATATTCAATTTGGTTTTTATATTTGTTATTTTTATTTAATTTAGTCCCAATTTTGGTTAAAATTGACCAATTTTGTTCCTGTCAAAGATGAGACCAAATTTAATTTTTATATAAAAATTATACAATGTGAATTTTAATATATTATATAAAACTATTTATTTAAAAATGTAAATTTTAATATACAAATTAAATTTGATTTCAATTTAGAGACGAACAAAATTTGTTCATGTTAATAAAAATTGGGACTAAATTGAACAAAAATCACGAATATATGGACCAATTTGAATATAAAACATTGACTATGACACGTGACACGCTGCTGGATTGACACACGGACATTTAAAAAAAATTAAAAAAATCATGAAGTAACACGTGACAATCATTGTTCATAGTCATTAATGATTTAAACAATGTTAGCAAAAAATGACTTAATTGAACAACAAAATTGACGAAAATTATGACCTACTTGAGCATAAAAAAAAATTGGGACTGATTGGATAAAACTTGACAAAAATTAGGACCAAAAAAGTATTTTAACAAAAAAAAAATTGAATACAAAAATAAAAGTGTTATAAATTATAAAAGTTCCTTCTTTATTTTATTAATTAGAATGTTATCCTTTAAATATTTAGCTACACACATAATTTCTAAATTATAATCTCTAAATTGTAAAGATAATCTAACCATAGTTGTACTTTCAAACTATATTTTTGAGATGAAAGTAAAGTAAACATATTCTTGATTTAGATAAGTAATTAATTTTCTATTAAGGGACTTTATTCATGTTTCTGTTCTTTAGGTGTTTTGTAAAAAAACAAAAAAGTTATCGGTGTAGAGTTAATGTTAACCTCTAGTAGATGAGATGGGTGATTAGATATGTGACAAATGTGGTTATTATTAAATTAACATGTCTATTTTGCACAAAAAATTGTTTAAATAATGTAAAGTGTACAAAAGACTATTGGTTAGTTTAAAAAAATTTACCAATATTATCGATAGTTTTAAGAGATTTAATCATAGGATAAGTGTTAAATTGTTAGATGTATTATTAGTTGTTAATCAAAAATGTTTTTTGAACCAATATTGCTCAAGTGATGGACTATTATTGAAGCGACTCCTAAATAATAAATCATACTTACATGTACCATTATTATCGATGGACCACCGACGGTCAAAAATTTGTTGATAAATTTTTTGTCAATAAATTTTTTTGACAAAAATTTTGTTCCGTCAGTAATTACCAACAAAAATTCTATCGATAAAACTTGTAGGTAATTATTGATGGAAAATTATGTTGGTAAAAATTCGTCGATAATTATTGACCAAAAAATTCGTCAGATATTATTGATAAAAAAACTCGTCGGCAATTACAAAAAAATTCGTCGATAAATAGCATGTGCCAGTTCATATTCTTTCTTCTCCTTCTATCTTCTTTTTCCTTTTAGGGTTTATCTTTCATTTTGTTTTATTCTAGAATCTCATCCACTCCATTTCAATAAATGCATCGTTGTCACCGCCATTGTCGTCGTCGCTGTCGTCGGTCCCTCCTCTTCCTTCTCCTTCCCTGATTTTCGTACTCTTTTTTCTTCCTTCTTTTATCTTTCTCCTTAACCACCCCTATTATATATTATTGACAGATTTTATCGACGAACGGTTCCGTTAATAATTGAAATCTATATTTGCAACATATTTTACTAGCAGATTTTTTCATTGATAAATGAAATTTGTATTACTGATAGATTTTTCTGTCGGTAATTAAAATATGAAAATCCGTCAATAAAATCGATCGGTCATTTAAATTCATCTATAAAAATACATCAATCGATAAAATTTTATCAGTAATTCCAATATTTTTTGTAGTGACTTTAAAAATAGGACTTTGACTAGGAAACCATTTTTAATGTATTTTTTGGGTATTAAGCTTGTCGATGCAGTACTCACAAATGCAAACACCTTAAAATTACCGAGGACACTTGGGATGTGGTCTAATTGAAGATGGTGTGATTTTCTTTATGTTTTTTATAAATATACTCAAGTTCTTTTACTTATTTATTTTTCTTACATTAACTCAATAAGCGTTGACTTTTTTCAGATTGACAAAATAATATTTTTTTCGTTAATTTACAATATATTAATTAATGCATATTGATGAGTGAAGGTGAAATAGGGAAAATAGGGTTCATGAATGAAGGTGAAAGCTAGATGGGGTTGTTAATGCATGTTCGGTGGTCTTGGAGAATAAAGATAGGTGATTTTGGAAAGAAATCAGGTGGTGGATTCAGGTGTGTGAGGAAAAAAAAAAGGAAAATGCAGGACACGTTATATTAATGGCCACACTGTTCATTATATCGTTAATTATTTAAATAATGTTATAAAAAATATTAAATTAAATAAAATTAATAAATATTAGAATTTAATTAAAAAATTATATTAAAAATAAATTACAAAAACTCAACAAAAATAAGATAAGTCTATTATTTCTTTTAACAATTGTTTGGATAAGTTTAAAATGCGTTTAGCCAACTCCATATTTTATAATTAATTTAGTGTCACATTTGAGTAAGGTTAAGTGACTCTAGCAATGTCCCCTTAATGCCTAATAGTATTACGGACACTAATAGTAAACATTCTTGTAATGTTTTGAATTAATTAAAAATTAAAACATATCACAAAATTGTTTCTTAAAATTTATTTAATGATTTGTTTATATTTTACTTAAAAGTATTTATACTTGTTATTACAGTTGTCAACCATAAGATTATATAATTTGTTTACAAACGTAGGAGAGATAAGATTAAGAACATACTAACAATCACACATAAATAATTAAAAAAAAAATTCATAGTATGCCTTTTTATTTAATAAATTTTCGTTATAAAATGTTTAACCATGCATATTTCTATAAATTTTATTTAAATATTTTAACACTTTTATAATAACAAAAAATAACTGAATGAGTCATAAAATACTAATTTAATTTAGTTTACATTTTATATCAAACTTAAACTAAAAAAACGAAGTCACATTAAATATATTTAATGAAAGTTCGAACTAAATACATGACAATGGTGATAGAATAGTAGTTGATGGGTAGTTAGATCCAAAGGATGATAAAGTCAAACTTTTATTTGTTTTCTTTGGAAAACTCGTAGCAGTTTCAATAGTTGAAATTAAAAATAATTAGGCACCCACCCCCCAACCCAAGTTCAAAAAAGGTTGCTTCTAAATTCAACCATAGCATTAAAAAATCTAACTTCATTGTCTCTTTATTCCGATACCTTCATTAATTTTGGTAACTGCTTTCGTTGTACCCATTTGTTTATCAGAACATTTTTTTTTATTCAAGAATTAGTTCAACTTTAAACTGATCAATTTTGTTTTGTCATAATGGCTGGGCCAATAACAGTGTATATTAGTTAATATCATTTGGCTCTGAAGATAACAATGTGATGTATCAACTAATTCTTCCATGGAGTCTGTAAGACACGTGCATTTGTTAAGTTTTTTGAAGCCTTAACAACAAAAATGAGATCATGGGTGCATGGGAGGTGGGACAATCCGCCGGCGGATTTTTAATCAAAATTTTGGGACGTCAAAATATTAAATGAATTACTCTTTTGATTCATTTTTTATTTAAAAATATTAAATTGATCATTTATTTTTTTAGTCTTTATTTGGTTTTCATTTTATAATAAATGATATAATTTGATCATTTCGTTAAATTTCTTAAAGCGGAGTAATGATTTTTCATCTAAATTAATATTAAGATTATGTCAATAATATCAACAAAGCAAATTATCTTTAATTTTGATGAGAAAAACCTTAATCTAATTCAAGAAATTTAACGAAAAAGAACCAAATTACATAATTTTTTCAAAATTCATGACCAAATTCAAATTAAAATAATTGGAAGACTAACTTAAAACTTTTGAACGAAAATACGAAAAAAAGAATAATCTCAAAAATTTTATATAAACTAATAAAAACATTGTATCTTTTTTATGATAATAAAAAATAATAAAATAATAAAATAATAATAATAATAATTATTATTATTATAAAATTAAACACAAATATTTTTATAATTTTACTATAATTAATTTTCATCAATGATTAAGTTTAAAAAAATAGTCAAATCTAGAAAATATTAAATTGAACAAATAATTACTTAAAAATAATATTAATAAAATAATTATTTTTATTTTAAAAAATATTTAAAAGGTAAAATTAAAAAGTAAATGTGTATAAAAAAAGAGTTCCTTTAAATATAGACATAAATATATATAAAAAATTTAAAATATCAAATTATATTAAAAATATTAAATTAATATGAAATGATATACATAATTATTATCTTATTATAAATGTGATATTTTTTATTTAATATGAAATGATATTATAATTTATATAAACAATAAGTGAGTTTGTATTATTTAAAATGAAAACATATTCGATAAGACTATTGATATAGTCTTTTAGGGAGTCATGGCCCCCATTTTTTTATACATTTATATATTTAGTATATATTTTTTGATATATTTTTAAAAAATTTAATATTTTTAATATATTTTATATATTTGATATTTTAATAAATTTATATATATATATATATATATATATACGAAAAATGTTTTTTTGTTGTCCATATTTATTTTTTAATTTTACTTTTTAAATATTTTTTAAATAAAAATAGTTATTTTATTAGTATTATCTTTTAAATGATTATTTGTTTAATTTAACTATTTTTTATTTGATTATTGTTTTAAATTTAATCACTATAAATAAGAATTAATTATAGTAAAATTATTAAAATTATTTATATTTTATTTTATAATTATAATAATAACATAATTATAATTTTTATTAGTATAAAAGAAGTAAATACATTATTTATTTTTACTAGTTTATATAAGAATTTTGAAATTACTCTTTTGATTTATGTTTTTGTTCAAAAATATTAAGTTGGTCTTTCAGAATTTCTAATCTCAGTTTGGTCCCGTTTTTTTTTAAATGATGCATTTTTGTCCTTTTTTCGTTAATTTCTTGAATCGGTTCAATATTTTTTCATAAAAAATGATATTGTGAATAAAAATGGTTTGTTTTGTTGGTGTAATTGACATAATTCTCATGTCAATTTTGATGAAAAAGTTTTGCTCCGCTTTAAAAATTTTAACGAAAACGATCAAATTGCATCAATTTTTAAAACATCGGGACCAAATTGAGACTAAAAAATCCTAGATGACCAACTTGACATTTTTGAAATAAAACATGGATAAAAAAAAATAATTTAACCAAAATTTTGGCATCCCAAAATATTGGTCGAAGATTGGCTAATGACCTACAACCAAGAAGTTATCATTATCATTATAATTATGTTAAGTGTGTTTTTAGTCCCTGAACTTTGACTAAAAGTTAGAATTCGTTCTTGTCTGAAATTTCGATATATTTTGGTTTCTAAATTTTAAAAGTGAATGAATATAGTACTTTTAGTGCAATAACTCTTTTTTTTAGGTGTCAAATGCATTTTCAAGCAGCCAGGAAGGTGTCAAACGGTGTAAATAACTTCAATACTAACATGAAACGCATTTGGCACATAAAAAAAATTAACGTAATTGGATTAAAAGAATTATATTCATTTATTTTTAAAATTTAGAGATCAAAATAGAATTAAGTTTCTTACATGAATGAATTTCAATTTTAGATAAAAATTTAAGAAATAAAACCATACTTAACCCCACCTCACAATTGATTGATCTAGGGTGGTGACAATCATTTATTATTCAACACATTTTTAGCGAAAGATAAAGTCACTTGTTATTATTTTATATTAATCACAAAACATTACACTTCTTGACCTATGGAAACTTAAGTAAACTTACATAACATTTATAATCAAGTTATTTGTAACAGACAAATTAAATGTCAATTGAGAAAACATACACTTTTTTTATAGCTCTAGACCAAACAAATTTAATAAAAATCTATTAAAAAATTATCCAAATTTATGAAAAATTTGAAACCTAATTAAAACTTTAATAAGAATAATATGTAATCTGATAAGGAATCTCTCTCTTCCCATAAGTTACTAAAACGTGAAAACATTGATGAAGCTTGCGAGCCCAATTTGTTTGCTAAAAAAAAATGTGAAGCCCACAATTCTTATTGTTGAACCTCAAAGCAATGAATAAACATGATGAAAGAAATTCACGATGGTATAATCATGGCAAAGAAGGAAGCAATACAATTTCTTGTTCACATTTTTTGCAGAGAAAAATATGAGGAATCTCTTCGTCGTTTGGAATTCTAACACATCGAGTGTGTTGCAAAATTTCACAAATATCACACGACACCATTCTTTCACCATCATCTTCAATGGTTCCACAACTACAATCCACTGCACCACTATTTGGATCACGTTCACACATTTGCTCAATCATATTTTCTCTCATGTTGCTGTCACGACCTTCAACCACAATCTTTTCACCCACTTTGGTCACTCCAAAAACCATTTCAGTTCCATCGTTCACACTCAAATTCTGAACTGATTCCACCACAAAACTCTTCAACCCCCAATAAATCTCTCTAAACCTTCTTTCAACCTCCACCTTCAACTCATTCACAGTAGAATTTCTTTTCAGTATGACACATTCATAGGGTGGCATAAAGGCCTTGTTTAGGTACACATCACCATCACCATCATTCCTCACCAAAATTGTGCAGTAAAGGTTGAGTTTTTCTTCTGAACCTACTTCAACTTGGAGAGAAAAATCTTCCCAGTAATCTCTTATAAAATACTTGGTGTCAAGAATTATCCTTGCTGCTAATGGTATAGCTGAGAGAAATTCTGACCCCATGATAGGTTTAGGGTCTATGAGAATATACTTGTACAGAAAAAGCATGTCTTTCATCACTTGAGTTCTTGTGATCTTGTACTTGTCCTTCACTTTGTTACTCATTACCACACTTTCATTACAAGGGTAAACCTTAGAAATGTCTTCCAAGCAATACTCCAACACTTTGGTCACAGGGTTCAAGCTTCTACGAACGAGGTAGTTTCCGACAACATGGTTTCCCAAGGACTTCAACACAAAATCTAACAGACCCGTGTCTCCAATGTATGCACGAGCAGCATCTCTAACCTCTTGCCGTGAAACCCATCTGAACTCAGTTTTTTTCAAGGCCTCAACAATGACCCTTGTTGCCATCTCAATCCTTTTCGGTGACCAACGACAATTGGTCTCGACCAATGCAGTTGTGCTGTAAGAGGCAATGCAGGTTTCTGGAGGAAGACGTGATTTGAGGTCTAACATGTAAGAGAAGAGGTCACCGAGGGTAACTAGGGTCTGATCTGAAAGTGTTTGATATTTTGAGAAGATGAGTGGAATGGCGTGGTTGGAATTGGTGATGTGGTGTGTGATCAAGTACAGTGGCATGCTTCTTATTGCTTCTATGGCTTTCTGGTACATGGATTGAGTTACACCATAGCTTCCTCTGCCGAATTTGTAACCCCATCGACTGAACCATGATTCACTGTATGCTATTCCATTCACAAGTCTCAGTTCCATTCCTTTCTTCTGTGAAATGTCATTCAAACTCACCTTCCTAAACATGTATACATCCATTAGTTTTGAACTTTCTTTCATTGCTACACAAATAGTTATGAGATCTTTGTATGTCACCTTTTTAGAACACAATATGTTAGAACAAACTTATCTGTAAACTGTGCATTACATCATATTAGTAATGGAATAGAATAACTGTTTGATATAATGTCTTTTACATTCATCTTAACTTTTTAGCATGCCAATGCATGGAGAGACAATAAATATAAAGGATGATAAAATACACGAATGAAATTATGGAATCCGGTTTCAAAATAGTATTGAAGATGCTTCTTTACTTTCCCTTTTATCTAATTAATCTATGTTGTTGTGAAAAGACAAGTTACAAAATGTGAAAGTTATGAAAAGAAAAATCAATAGGCTTGATTTATTAAAATCTACACTTAGAAGAAGATATCATCTCATAATGAAATGGAATTGGAGAAATGTTAGTAACATGGTATTCAAATTATTATTTTTTTTTTTACTTTTGACTAATTTTTGTTGGAATCACAAATTTCTATGGGTGATTCTAATAATGACTCTCATTTTTGGTTTTATAATTTTTAATATTTATAACTAACCATAGTGTTTTTGTCGTAAAAAAATATTAAAAAGTGAGCTCTTGATACTCTTGGTAAAATTCTCTATTACAAGGAAAAATAGATGTGAATTAACATTATAGAAGACAATAGAGAGAAGAAAAAAAATAGAATAAAAAGTAGGGACAAGAATAATCATATCAGTAAATAAATTAAATTATGAATACAAACCTTTCACATTTTACAATTATGTAAATTTAGATTTTTCTTAAGAGTTTTTCTATAACCATATGTTGTTTACGTGCGGAATTCTCAACTTTTTTGTTATTAATGTCAAATTTAAGATGTTATTTAAGAAAATCAAATTCATATTACTACAACTAATAACTTTGTCTGAGAATTTTCTAAAATTCTATCAGTAAAAATTACGAAAAACATGGTACCAATTTCAATGTTTTTTATCAATTAAAATCTATTTAATTTACGAATAAAAATTTGAAAAAGTATGCTAGTAACTTTTTACCTTATCAGTCACCTTAAGCAAATACTACAAATCAGTTGAATCTTTGTACGCAAAGAGTGCCAAAAGAAAAAAAAGATAACTTTATCTGTGAAACTCATAACTTTGTAAACAATTTTAGTGTTGTGTGGATAAAACTTTGAATAGATATTTACAAAAGGATAAAAAACGAAAATTTATTGATAAATAAAAATGAATTGACCTTGCTTGCAATCCCTTGCACAAACGGTTCCAAAAGTCCATGATCTGGTTTCCAGCCAAATTAGAACCCATTTCCAATCCATTGACACATAGCAAATGGCCGAATCCATTAGAGTGAAAAACACCATGCATCATATGACCCTGTAATTCAATTAACTTTGACTTACCATTGTTAACTGTAGCACTTCCCTCACAGCACCCTTCACAGTTCCTGCAGCTACCAAGTGCCTCCTTTGAGGGTAACACAAAGTGATACTTCTTGTTGCAGATCAAATGGTTTCCCCAGCCTGTGCTATATCCAAATTTAACCAACATCATTCATCAAAATCAATAAACATCTTGTTTTATTATTCGTAAAAAGATTAAATATGTTTTTACTTTCTAAATTTTCACTTTGAATTTGTTTGTTTCAAACTTTTTACTTAAAAAATGGGATATAATTTTTTAATCTAACTGATTTGAATTTTTTTATCATGTCAAATACATTTCACGTTAGCATTTGTACTACAAGAAAATTTTTAAACAATAATTAATTTTAGTGACAAAAAATAATTAGTCACTATAATGTGACTAATTTAGATACCAATATTTTTTAGTTTATAAATTGGTATCCAATTAGTCACTATAATAACTAATTATTTTTAGTTATTAAAATTAGTCATTATTTAATAATTTTCTTGTAGTGTTAATTTGTTCACGTTGTTTGTCATATTCCAAACTTCGATCTAAAACACTGATTAACAAGTTTAAAACAATTAATATAATTTAGTTAAAAAGACATTATTTTCAAAATTTAAAGATAAAAATATATCAAAGTTCGAAATATAGAAGATTTTCAATTTGTTTAGAACTGAAAACATATTTAATGTGTCATAAAATAACATTTTTTAGTTTTGACAAAGATGGTTGTAGCATAATATATATTCTTCTATGAATTAGAGTTCCAAGCCAAGGATGAACATTACCAACGTATTGACAATGCTTGCAATGACGATTGAGCAGTGCTTGTGTTGGCTCTTCAATCACAAACAGCAAGATATGCAAAGGAGGGTGATGATGAACTTCAAGTTGAAAAGACCACATTGGCATGCTTAAATGAGTCTCCAAATTTGCATATTCAAGCAATGAATTCACATTCTCACGAAATGGCCCACCAAACATAACAGGATAACCAGGTTCAGCAAAGTTCTTGAACCTGAAAACCCTCCCACACCTCTTCCTTTTGTTGTTCCCATTCACGTCAACATTCAACATGGCCTTCGATTTTGTGAAGCCAAAACAAACAATGTGTTGTTTGGAAGTTCAAGCATGTTGAAACCATAAAAAGTGTTATATATATGGTTCTTGTTTCACTCACACTCACACACATGGTGCCTTGAAATAAAATTGGACATGGTGACAAAGGAGTTGCACTGACTTGTGTACCTTCTATTTGCATGACTTGTTTCAAAAATGGGTTTCTTTGAAAGTTTATCGCAGTAACATACGAAATGGTTGGTGTTTTGAAGTAAAGTATGGGTAGCATGCAATTATAGCCTCTTCGTTTCCTACAAAATCTATCATCATGTTGGAGTAGTTGATTCCTATATTGTAGGAACTCAGGCAAATGCAACATTTGTTGTCTAACTACCGTAAGGGACGTGTTTTCTTAAATTGAACTTGCATTTTTCATGCATGTCATTACTTTGATAACAGGGTTATTATAAAACCCATTAACTCAAATTTCTTCTTGTCCATTTCAAACTTGTTTTTAGTTCTTTGCCTGTACCACATATTTCTTTCTTTAATTACTCACCGGATGTTTCTTAAAGGATAAATAGAGAAAGTAAGAGAAAATTATAAGTTCTTTATGATGTTGGAAGAAGCTGTGTAATACATGCATAAATTAAAATAATGTTTATTTAAAAAAAAAAAAACTATCAAACAAGATCTAAATTCGTTACTACGTTTGCTACTCTCAGATCTCATGCAGTATACGTATGACACTTGAAGCACTCTACAAATATAGAATAAAAAATGACATTTGAAGCATTCTACAAAATAAATAAAAATTGACAGTTGAAGTATACGTATTGGAAAAAAAATGTAAATAAAAAGTATTTCCACTTAATGTTAGCTTCCTCGTACTGTCAAAGAAAAAAAAAATCCTCTTCAATATATTAAACTTGGTCCATCAGATATTATTGGATGCTTATTTAGCTATTTTGTATGCTATGAACCTAAATACAAATGAATTTATGAAAAGTAAAACGGATGGTCACGATTATTTTAATTAACCATTTTTCTCTTTTATAAAGTTTTTGATCATGAATTAAATCAAATCATTGGTTTAATCGAGAACTTTTCAGGAGCGAATGAATCCCAATACAGATAAAACATATTAGATGATAGACAAAACATATTAGAGGTATAATTACGATAAATATTTGTACACGAAGACATTTCTCATACCACCTTATGTAGGGAATATCAAGATGACCAATAAGCCCATTAACAAATCTATAGAAGTGAAAAAATATTAATGGTCCTAATGGAGTCTGAGATATTTTTGTCTGCATGCTTAGATGTGAGACGAGTGTCCACTTTAAATCATAATTACAAACGTTTCTACTATATTCTTCGAGAACTTCTTCTAATGTGGTGAAAACATTGTCTTCTAGAAACAGCAATTAAAATGTTCAAACTTTGACTGTCCCAAACATGTCCAAATCTAATTTAGTACATTTTTTATATGACAATAATACAAAAGGAGATTACCCCCTAACCGCCCCTTTGTGTTATTATCAGATGTTAGAGAAATAGTGCAATTGCATCTTGTGAGAACAAGCTGAACCTTCTATTAAACAGCAATTCTCCTAGTAAACTAAATCAACAATTTTCATTCCGAATGCCAGTGATTCCATATCTTATCGGATTAGTTCTTCAATGGAATTTTGGGAACGTAACGTATATTTAGTTACACGAAACATTGTGCTAGTTACTTACACCACAAACTAATGAGATGTCATGTTATGTGATCTAATCATTCAAATTTGGAAGCCATTCCAATAAAATCATGTATCCTATAATAATCAGCTTCCGCAACAAGGTTCCCAGGTAGGGAATGATGAATTTCTACTGTATGTAGCAATTGACAAACTTTTGTATAGAGTTTGGTACAAATATAGCACATAAGGTGTTTTCCGTTGAAGGATGCGGCATTTAGTTCCTCCTAGCAATTCCTAGGCTCACCTGCTCCACTTCTTGCCTTACTGTAATCTATAACCAGTGAAGCGAGTGGCGCAACAAACAATTCCTGAATTTCCACTAAACAACAAATATACGTCCTACTCTACACTAGTTCCTCGGGAAGAGTAACTCCATAATACTATTTGAGCCTCGGCTGGCATGGCCTTCAGTAGTTGACCATCAAGTTAGAAAAGGATAAATATTTTCATCATAATCACAACAGGGCCTCCACGTATGTAAACCAAGAACCATGATCTGCTCTACCATCAAGCCTTATCTACCAATGCGCGTGATAATATAGCGTCCTTTTTCTAGATCATATATTGTCTTCAACTGAGGTTTCCTCCACCTAGATATAGACCATGCCGTTAACAACACTAATAAAAATCCAATAATTGAGAGGAGAGTAGGCGATTCATCACTGAAAATGGTGGCAATCCAGTTATGGTTCTGTAAATCTGCATCAGCTGTTGTTTGCAGAATAAAAGCTCCCAAAGCCCAATCAAGCGGAATACTTCCCACCTCACTAGCAACCTTGACCCTGCCCAACAATTCCAGTCAGTAAGATGCAGCCAACAAGAACACAGATGCATTGACATGATGAAACAGAAAATATATGCAATCCCAACCAGAAACGGACAAAAGCAAGTGCAAGCACACAAACATGAGTGAAAAATTGATTACCAATTGAACCGAGGAAAATAAAGGCATCCAGAAACAAAAATGCCATCGTAGGAAATCTTTAATGAGCAACTCATAGTTTTCTAACTTCTAATAAATTTCAATGAATGATATGTGAATATATTGGAGAGTAAGATAAAAAAGAAAACGGTGACTAAGTCATGAGGTGTTACATATGTCAACATAAATCGAATAAAAAAACATTGAAGAATTTTGGGAAAATTACAATTGCTACAAAGGTAGTTAAAATCACAACCCTAATCCCAAGATCACACAATTCAGACTTTTGCCAGACCCACCGATCTTAACCCAAAAGATCTAGTTAGTTTGTGTGGGAGCACCATGCTTAGAAACAGGATTGGTGGAATCGGACATACCCACTATGCTCATCAAAAATAACTTTTTCTCAAACACCTGAGAGCCGACCCAGCTCTGAACCCTATTTTGCCTTTTGCCATTTGACATGACCTCAGTTTCGAGATTCAACATGTGGCTTTGTGTTCATCTTTCTATATGGTGAGGAGAGAGTTGTTATTCCTGACCAGTAGGTCTGTAAAATTAATGATGTAAAATTAAAATTCATTAATTTTACAGGGACTAAACATATTTAAGCCTAAACTTTTTGTAATGAAAACGTGTCTGTTTCCTCATCTCTTCTGTCTTTCCTTTTCATTTTTCACTTGACTCTTCCTAGTATGACCTTCGCTGCTGCCCCCAAGTAAATCCACTGAAGTGGTGCAATATGCGACAGCCACCAGGCCTTGAAGCTTCCATTCATCTACCCTACAGGCCTGCACCAAGCCTTCCCCATTCAGCCACCGAAACAGCATAAAATCCTCCATTTGGCAGTTAAACAACCAAGCCTGAACCACCAAAATCACAATTTTTTGTCCACTCCAAAAGTACCCAAATATTTCCCATCAGAAATTCATAGCCAAACACCTCATGGAGACCGACCTTCAATGAGAAAACCCAAACACCTCATGGAGCCCCTCATTATGTCAAGAAACATGTTTGAAGAAACTTCTTCATAAACAATTTGAAAAGAAGATAAGAAAAAAATGAAATAAGCTTTTCCATAACTTAATACAATTTACGTTAAAGGTGGCCAGTGTATGCAGTGTTAATTCAGCAAACTACTGGAAGTTATTAGGATTTTTTGCCCTAAAATATTTGTTTCATGTACAAATGGGACTAAATGATCAGTGCCAATAATATTATCAACCTCAATGTACTCAAATACCTTAAATAAAAAACAAGAATACCTCTCATCATCCAAAGCAATTCCAAGACTGTCGTGAAGCATAGCAACAATATATGCTGAAGAGAAGCAATACCGAAGTAAATCTTCCTCATTATGGGAAACATATTTTTCCTTCAGCCTTAACCAATCCTCTCCACAGAATTCTTGCCCAGCAGTCATCAACTTGGACAGATAGGCCTTCGGCCGCAATCCAAAAAACTGAAAAAAAGATTCAAGAATCAGTGCTCATAATGACATATGGATAATTAAAATAGTAGCAGACCATGCTGCGTGTCAGAAGCCTGAGAAATAATAGGAGTTACAGTACATTACTGCTATCTCCTTTCTCTAATGCATTGCTTTAAGACAATAACATTTTGCACAATTATACTGGACAACAGTAAAAGAAGCATATAAGTATAAAAAGAACCTTTGATGTGTGATAGAAATTTTCTGTGGCCAGAAAATTCCCCTGAAGATTTGGTATGAACGTTGATCCCATGTGACAGTGTTGATGGGAGCATGATTCTGCATAAATAACAAAATAACCAACTTTAATACAAAACAACAGTGAAGAAAACTTCATTTTAAAGGGAATCTTAACAGTAAAAAATTATTGAAAATATGACCTTTCCCTTTTTGTAGCAACATAAGTGCTGCCGATCTGCACTCTGAAAAGTTCCCCATTGTTTGGACAGTGAAAAGAGAACGGACCTTTTCACTCTCCGAGCTAGGAGGTAACTTCAATGACTCAGCACTGTAAGAGTATCCAGTAGGAGTACAAGGATCTATCCGCAACCTTTCTTGAAGAGATTGAGAAGCTGCACTGAGGAGAGTAAAGAATCAATACCAAATAATATTACCATCTGAAGCCACTATCTCTACTGAATGACTGTAAATAGTTAGTAAAAATAGAGAAATGGAAGCAGGTTTTCAAATCAAAGTGAAAGAAGGAATTGGCGAAATATCACTACCCTAGTTTAAGTAATTTTCAACCTTAAGTAATTTTCATCCCCAAAAAGTTGGAAAAATTCACCACACATTATAGGATATAAGTAAAGTGGAAATCTGATCTTACAAACTAGTTTTGTAGGTTTGAGTTAGACCTAAAATCACTTTGTAAGAAAAACATTACTACCGATAGTAGGTATGCATGTCAGAAGAATTTCATGCGTCAAAGTTCAAAACTGTAAAAATCAATGCCAACCATCATACAGTTTGGTAATTAAGTTTCAAGATGACATATAACAGTACAACAATGTGACCCATATAATTACCCAAGCCAAATTTTCCTGATACAAGTCCTTCTTTCCATGAGTCGTGAGCAACATTCTGCAGAATGAGAAGTTATCAGAAAGTGCAAATCACTGGTACCATTCCAAGTGCATAGAAATAGAACACATTATTAGCCATGTGACAGGCAAAGAGAATCGGATTGAATTAAAAGGGACCAATAAAAATCATTAAGGAAATAAAGTTTTGATCCAAACAAAATTACCATTTCATTATTTGTCCCCTACGTGAAAATATGTTAGTAATCAGTCCCTATCATTATCATATTTAGAAAATTCCTGTCTTGTCAAACATTTGAATGATCAAAACATTATTTAAAGCAAGATTTCTGAAACAGTAGAAATCGTTTCATTGAACTGTAGACTTTTTCCATGTAGGGACTAAATGAAATGTCAAGCAATGGTAACAAAATTGAGCTTACCTTTTTGTTCAGTGTAAAATCATTTGAGTGATTTAGGATGCAGAATACTGACAGATATACACATGCTATCATGACTATAGAACAGGACAGAGAGATAAAACAGTCACCAGGCCAAAATGAAGAAAGCTGTGGCTGTAAAGCTTGTAAGTGATATTCCCAAATTTAACAGTTCTTGAGAAAGAAGGAAGCACCGGTTCTCTTGATACAAAGGTCACCTAAAGTAAGGTACAAATCAATTCGTCATATTTCCAACAGTATGTATGAGCCTAACCAGAAAGGTGGAGCTTTCTTTATAACAATTTGGCTTTAAAACTCACCAAGTAAATTGCAGTCAAATTATATAAATTTAACTGTAAAAATAATTTGGATTCTAAAAGTAAGATTTTGGAATATCAAATAATCAAAAACTATGAACTTGTACCTGAGCAGAAGCACCACCAAGTTCAACAATCCCAGTTGTATCCAAAGGATCACCTCCAAGAGTGCCAAGTGCATAATTAGCAACAACCCAAGCATAAACTCCTTCATCAGAACCTTTACAACCAGAATAATACCATAAGAAGCCAACAAAACGGTGGTTCTACAAAAAACTAAGAAAGCATTACAAAATTAAGTAGGTGGATAAAACAAAAGAAGCATCGCATTTACTTTACGATTTTCTAACAAGAACACATTGCATGATTGAAAGTCAAACTATGATTGGAAAACATAAAAGCAAATGAGTAAACTAGATGATGTGATAATTGGTTCACTACGTAATAAATCTTGAGACATCATATCACCACTCAATTTCATGCAGATGTTATGAACACTGGGGGGATTTCATCATAAAGATCCAACGCCAGAACAATTATCAAGCCCAAACTTATAGAAATTCCATCAAACCCTGAAGTCCGAAATCTTGTGTGCTCATCAACTACAACTATTTCCCGTCTATACTACGGGAGAGGAATAAACGTATTGCAGTTGAAAAGCTTAAGAAATCCATAAAACAGGAGAAAAAGAACAAAAAAAAAACGACACCAGCATAAGGATCCTTCTGCTTCAAGTCATCAAACCCCCTCTCTCACACACTAACAAAGCTATTCCATCAACAAAGCTCCCATGTGCAAAGTTCCATCACCATCCCTTTCTTAAAACATTCCAGTTAATAACTAAACACCAAATCCTACACTTTTACTTCATTCATGGTAAAACTTTTCAGGCAGGCATAGTTAAAAAATCTATTTACATTCCCATCATCTCGCAACTCCATATATTTGTATAAAAAATACTCTCTCAATCTCAACATTTCCCATATAAATATCTGAAAACAGTAAAAACAACAGAAAAGCAGCGCGTCACTATTGTAATCATGGCCTGTCTCATTAGCTAAACATCTGCAGATCCTCACCACTGGCCACTAGCAGACAAGCCCTCCAAAGTATCACAACTACAATACACGTAGAAGAAAAAAAGAGTATAGCATTGATTTGCACACACGCACACGAACACAATGAGAACGAGATAAATGCAGTTGAATACACATCTGCATTAATTATTCAAAAAGAGAACATAGCCACTCGCAGTAGTCTTAATTGTCAGTTATAACAGCCTTGGCTAATTGAGATGTGGTCTCAAAGAGAGAGAGAGAGAGAGAGAGAGAGAGAGAGAAATTGGAAGAAAGAGAACCTGTGATAACAGAAGCCCAATGGTCCATAAACTTGAACCCGGAGTTACGCAACACCTTCCTACACGACTGCAGAATCCTTTCCTGCACCTCCGCGTCCAGCATTCTCAACCCTGCCGTTGCCATCAACCGAATCTCCGTCTCCCCCCAACTCACCCTCGGGATCCGCCCTTTCGCGAATTCCACCAGCTCCGATACCGACACGCCCGCCCCATCCGGATCCTTCGCGAACGCCGACAGCCCCGGGTTAACGCGCATCGAGGCCAAACTCTCCTTCCCGAACTGCAACGGGCTGCCCGACCGGTACTTAAACACGTGCACGCGGGTGCCAGTGCTCCCGCCGTCGACGATGATCCGGTACCGGAAACTAATTTCAGAGTGGGAGAACGCGCAGTAGGAGAGGAGGAAGAGGAACGAGAGCGCGAGAATGAGGAGGAGAACGGAAGATAGGGAACGCGATGGAGCGGACTTAGGGTTGCGAGCGAAGAGGTTGGTGGAGCGTGTTTTGATCGGATCCATTTCGTCGTTGCGATTCGAACCGGCACGAGTACGGGCAGTCGATCGGCGCATCAAAGGTCTGAGGGACGGAAGGAATCGGAGGTCATGTTATCGCCGGAGTAGTTTCCGGCGGCGATGTTCTCTCTCTAAATGCCGATAGAGAGAGAGAAGAAAAGAAAACGTGATTGTGATTTGTGCGAAGTGCTGGCGTTGCGTCAAATAGTTTCCTCGCCGAACCTGATATTCGGTTCGGGTTGGTCTTGAGCCTCTGGTTCGGACTCTGGGCTTGGCTTCGGGTCGATTTCTTCTGCTAAACTACTTGTATTGGGAGAATAATTATTCATCACTAATTATGATAACAATAATAATCATATCAATATACATTCCAATTTTTGTGTTAGGAAAAAAAGGAATAATTATTAAATATTTAAGAAGTTTATAGGTTGATTATTAATATTTGTAAGGATGATTAAGATATAAAAATGATTTTTCATAATTTCTAACTAAATTTGGAATATATATAGTCAATAAATTAAAATAGAAAGAATGAAGAGACATAAAAATTTAATAGAATGGTAGTGTACGTATGAAATCTGTTCTAGTATTCCTGGATAACTCGTAAATAGAAATACTAAATAAGCTTTTAAAAAATTAAAATTTACAGAAACAGTGTATCATTAACACAATTATCAGAAATGTTAACCTTTTAAATCCATATTTCAATTTTTGTACCTAAATTACTCTACTAACTTAAAAGAAAAAATTACTCTCTCTTTATGTCTCGTTGATAGTCAATCCGGGGTAACTAAATTTGAGTTCTAATCTGTTAAGGATAATGACAGATAATTAAGTAGGTGTTGCCTAAAAAATACTAGACAATCTTATACCCTTAAATTGTCTTAAGGGCGACCTTCGTTACGACATATCTTATTTTATTTTTTACATATATTTTAAAATTATATTTATATATAATTATTTTAAGTTTAAAATTATATCTATATTTATATATTATTTATAACTTATTTAGAGTTTACTTTAACTAATTTAACTAATTCGATTTGTTTTATAGATAATTTTTAACAGTTAATGAAAGTTTTTTATAATTATTTTATGATATAACAGTAAATGATGATTATATTCTTTTTAGATTTTACGTGTGCTTGTTTTGAATTATTTTGAGTAAAAAAAATAAAAAGAGAAATGAAGATCTTTTTCTTAATTAGAAAAGTTTAATTCATATATAAAGATTAATTTGGTATTTCTGAATTTCTTTTCCAAATTTCGTCACTTTTCTCTCAAAATTGTTATATTTGTACGGGTAGATGAATAACAAAAAAAAATAGTCTCGCGGATATTTAGTGGTAGCAGTTGCTAATTAAATGAATGTGGAAAAACCTGTAAATAAAATTAATAATTATAAGTGAATTTTATTCAATTTTTTTAAATTAATTAGTTAAAATAAATTTATTATTGAAAAAATATTAATCACAAAAAAATCGTTTAAAAAGTGACACTTCTTAAAAACGGATATTCTGTCAAAAATGAAATAGTCCTGTAACTTCCTTAAAATTCTTACTTCCTGAATATCATTTCCTATTTAATACTTTGAATTTGAATTTCATGTTTGAATAAAATCGATTCAACACATTTATTTGTGCTTTATATTGTTAATATTTTTTATTTAAATTTATGAAATTGAAGTTATATTTCTAAATAACTTTTTTTTTAATTTTTATTTTAGTATAATTTTATTTATCTAAATATATATTTTAAAGTTCTATTTTTAAATAATTTTATTTAAAATTAAAAAAATATATACATAAAATATTTATAAGTACCCATAAATATAAAATATAAAACTAGAAGTATTTTCACAGAAACAAATTGCAAGTTATACACTCTTTCAAGATTGACAAAAATAGCAACATTTCTTTAACATTTTTCTGAGGCATGCTTAGAAGTTAGAAGCCATCCTTTATCGTTTCCATACGAGCTTATCAAGGATTCAACAAAATCAAACTAATCAAACGTTTGTCATGGAACATCCATACATAGGTTCATAAAAAATGTAAATACAGTATAAATTCTCCATATCAGTCATTTTCTGATTCATACGAACAAATCAGGGTTTCTTTCTGCCAAATAGAGTCAATCAAAAGTTTGTTATGGGATGTTCATACATAAAAAAGGTACGAGTTCATATTAGCCTTGTAAGGATTCGTTCTTGTATACATTTAATAGCCCTTTAAAATGCTCACTACCAAGTCACATTTGTACAAACAAACAAAAAAACAAAATGCTGGTCTCCCATCAAAGCTTGCAATACCTCATCCAACATCAACAACACCTACATTCAAAGTGATGTTCATGCATAGTCAAAGAGTGTTACAATTAATCTATACAACGAGTTGTCAACATAGGTTTTTGTTTACAAACACATTTATCGACACCAATAAATCGTGAACAAGTCCATATAAGAGACAAAAACACCACTTTCAATCCAAAATCTTAAGACAATAGAATTATGATCATTTTACTTATATACTAGTCATCTTACTTATTTTTATTCAATGTTGAACTTCCAACTCATCTACCCGTTGCAAATACTTTCTATAGCTACGGTCAACAATTACATGTAAACCACTCATGGACCCATTTTTTGAAAAACAAAACTGAACATCAAGAATGTTTTGCTACAGTTTTCCTGTCATGACAATCAGGAGTAAATACCTCTAGTTTCCTGGCAGTCCTTGCATAGCAGGAAAGTGATTCCCTAAACGAGCTTCACGTCTCAACTCAGTTAAGCGTAATCTTTTCATAGGTATAAATTCCTTTGGTGCTTCTGAGTTTTCAGCTGATACATTAAGTTGTTAGATAGATATGTATGGATTTGATACTCGAATGATTAATTTGTAACTTCTGAGAATAAAATATTTTGATGCACGAATTAAAACTATCTGAAAATAAAAAACCATCATGTGTGATTTGACCAGAAAGGGCACGAAGATAAATGCCAGCACCCAGTACGGACATCCAATTGGTTCTCACATTACACATAATGTGAAATGAAAAAATATATCACAATCTCTCGAGTCCAACCTTCACAGAACAAACAATCTCAAATTGCTGAACTCTTGTCCTTCTCTAGTGGTACCTAAACGACTCTATCGTAGATGTTGTCTCACCTAGTGCAGGGGTTTTTGTCTGCTTAACCTTCAATGCACTTTTCTCTTCAACACACTCTGTTCTAAGCTGGCATGAAACAACATTGTGACATTCTTTGGCTGGCAGCATATGTTTCGTATACAACCTCATGTAGCATGTACACTCACCAACACGGAGGAGACTGAACATAGATACAAACATCGGACATACACAGATATCGACATGGAATATATATATATACACACACACTAAATTATTAATTCTTTATATTGGCAATCAAGATTTATATATTCAAAATTATCTATAAAAAAAGTTAGTCAAATATAACAATCTGAATATGTTGTTACCTAGTACAAAAAATAATATAATCTATCTAAGGTCCGAAAAGAGAAAAGAGAATCTAATTCATTTAACACATTTTACCCCCTCTTCATCATTGTCATCGAAGAAGACACTCCGGCTAAGATTTATCCAAAGATAAATTAACAATTTCAAAGAATTTCACATTCAAGAACAAATAAAAAGCTCATAACAATATATATAATCTAAAATCCAAGATTATATAAGATATGTACCTTAATTCTGTAATTATAATAGAAACTTATGCAATAAGTTTTCTAGCTTTTAACTTGCAAAAATAAAAAACATCGTGCTAGCCCTCATTAAGGCTGCGTCAAACGTGAAACGTGTCAAAGACCCAAAAAATATAAATATTCTAAATATTTAATATAAACATACATAGGACCTACTCCTTATTTCTATATTATACAAATCTAAACATATATAATATAAATAATCCTAATTATGTAAGATATGCTCCTCTTTTTCTATAATTATAGTAGAAACTTACTTACACAATAAGTTTTTTAAGTTCTCAACTTAATCATGTTTGTCCTCATTAACACGGTTGGACGTGTCAATGACTGAAAAAAACGATTTTTAAATCAGACACTTCAGCAGGTTCAGTATGGTGTCCATACGTGATCAATGTCTAGTGGAACAATAAACCTCATAAATAACAAATTTCACCAAAATGGACTCTATCTCATGACTTTAATACCAAGTGAACTTTAAGTCTAACTCAATCTTATAAAACCAGCTTGTAAGGTGAGGTTTGCATTCACATATTTAGTGTAAATTGGTCTTATCTCTAATTGATGTAAGACTTCCAACAAGATGATCAAGTTTCTTAGAGGACTGAAAGATAGTTATTTTATTATAAACTCACAAATCATGTTGATGGATACATTGCCATCTTTAATCGTGTTTTTCTTTGATGGTTCAACGAGAGACAAACTTTTGGTGACACAATGAATTAAACTAAAGTGATGGTAGAGGATGCACAAAATGAAATGGTGGAAGAGGATATGGTGCCAAGCATTGCAAGACTATCATCATCCGCACCACTTGCAAAGAACCTTAGGAAAGCTGCACCACAAAGGATATCCGTTCTAATGGGAGAGCCCAAGGCCTTATAAACATCACACAAATATCCTATATTACAATGTTGAACTCAAGTCCCACCATACCTTGCAATTCCCACCATAATACATCCACCAGTTTCAGGTGGTTTGTGAGAACATGAAAGTAAATCATTACATTTCATTAACTATTGTGCTTTGGTCATACCTGTTAGCGCATGCAAACTTGCATTGGAAGGATTTCGTTTACACTCGGTCCTTAATTGTTGTCTTAGCTTTTTAGTCTTGAATATCCTTAATCTCCTCGCAGTACGTTGAAGTTCCTTCAGATTTTCAACATCCCACCATACTGCAGCAAATTGATAAAAGATTATTTAGTGATTGATTGTAGTCCAATCAAAACTGCCAGTGCTAAATACCCAGAAAATGTCAATCTTAGTACATATTTAACAGTCACACTAAGTTAAAAATTAGAAACACACAGACATTCATGACCTACTATTTTGCATAAGATGATGACAAGTACAAATTGAAACTAAGTACAAATACAATTGATTGCAGCTTACTCTTTGTACATTAGGTAAGAAGAGCATAGCTCATCCGATTCTTAACATAATTTTTTTATAATGAAGTTCGTTTAAAACCAAATTTCTAATTTTTTACTTCATACAGAACCTATATGAAACATACCATCAGACAGTGGACTGGCTCCTCTGTATAAGTTATGTGCAGGAACACCTTGAACAGAAGGATTGAAATCTGAAAGATAAATCCAGAGAACAAGAAAGTCAATATCAATTACTACTTCGAAAGATAATGATATATCATTACAGTAACATAACAATCAAGTCAGCATCAGGCTGAACCGACCTATTTACCACCTTCAAAATAAAGCTCATTAAAAAAATTATAGACTAATAAGTGGATATTACATATTAATTTGATGCTGACCTATGCAGTACAATTTCACCGTGTGCTTGAATTGAGGAATTACATGACTGAAGAGAACTATAAATAGCCTATAATACATATAGTATGGAGCATCAACCAATGTTCCTTCCATTAGTAACCGTTATAGAACAACCAAAGTCAAGGAATCATAGTCTTGCTATATATTAATGATATTTATGGAAGGAATACCCTTACCCCCTTGACAGATATTGTTCTTCACAGCTTGCCCTGCAACCACATTTTCTTTATCTGTAACAACGATAGCAACTAGTTAATCCTAGATTGCTAAAAGAACCAATATAAAGGCAAACATGCTTGCTCACTGCTCCAACTCAGTTAATTTGACTGGATGTACTAATAAGTTCTTCAACTAGTTTTGCTTATTGAATAGAAACTAAACATTTAAATAACATAAAAACTCACACTTGAAATCCTAATAGTCTCCCTTTCAAATGTGAGTTTTCTTCCACACTGGTACTTCCCCTCAAGCATCAAATTCAGGATTCTTGAATCACTCTCGAGGGGATATTTGGAATAATTCAGCACCAATGAGTCATGAACATACATATAGGAAACTAAGACACCATCTTCAATCCAAAATATTAATGCAGTAGGTTTGTGGTCTTATTTCATATATACTAATCATCTTGCTCATTCCTACTTACGACACAGACACACAATTGAAATCCTAATACTAATAATATAAGTACTTAACATGTTCAAAATCAAACTGTGAAAAGTTCAAGAATTGTCCCTCTCTTCACACTATCAGTTTCCTTATTAATCACCTTTAAAGCTGTTGCAAGGCAAACTCTGATCCATACGCTTCTCAGTCCCATTTATCACTGTTGCATTGTCTTTGGACCGAGCTCGACGTTTGATCTGACTCAATCGAAGTATTCTACCTTTTGGTTGCTCATTTTCAGGCTCAGAAATAGTTCTTTTCTGTGACAAATCATTCTCACTTTTACACCGAGCTTGATGCTTTATTTGGTTCAGGCGGATTATTTTTCCTTGTGAATGTTTGCAGCAGCTATCACCACCCCTCTTCTCATCCAATAAAAGGTAGTTACATCTAGCTTGCTTCCGAATTTGAGTTAAGCGAGTTCTAGTAGCTACACATCAAAACCCACACTCTTAACTACTAACATAACAAACTGTAGATAATCTATGATCAAAATACAAAAACTATTCCAACATTGACATTGTAAAGTGCACAAAGCACGAGAAAATTGAATAAAGGGCAGCATCACCAACCATCCACATTTATTTTGCTAACACGTTCCTGTGACATTTTCTGAACTACCATGCCACAACTTGTAACCTCGCCACAGTGGATTTTAGCATAAGTTAGTCTACATCAACACCCATAGATTTGGCACAGTTCTGAAAAGCAGTAAGAAAATGCATGAGGAGGAGACCAAAGCGCACACACACACAAAAAAAACAAAATGGCAGCACATGGATGAAAATGACAGCAAAAGAAACAGAGAAAACCCTAGAGGATACAGAGACAAAGGAGTTGCACAGTAGCAAAAGTTAGTACTAAGAAAAACAAGTACATTTTTTATTTTTTGTAGTGTGTACCTTTTTGTCTTCTTGAGGAGGAAAATGGAGTGAAGTGAAGAAAGATAGAAGGTGGTTATTGAGATGAAGACAACATATAAATATCTGAAAATAAATTAAATGAAAAAATAAATAAGGAAACAACCCTAAACGGAGACTCCTAGGAATCAAAAAACAGAAGTGGGGCAACCGGGAAGATTTATAAGGAATGTGTCCCTGTCTTCATGAGTACTGTAGTAATAATAATTAAATATTTACATTAAAAAAAGTAAACAATTATTAATATTGAGATTCAACGTATTGAAAGCTTCCCCAATCATAAGTGATGCCATTAATCTATTAATAAAAAGATTTACACTTATTTTGTTGTGTTAAATTAAATGTATTAAATGTGACTCTTTTTATATTTTTTTGTCCTTTCTTAGAGTAATTGTTAATTGTAAAGTTTTTGGTTTTTGGGACTTTTTAGGGCGTCAAATATTTTGTCGTGTTTGATAAGAATATATTCTAACTAATATTTATAAATTAAGAAAATTTAAATTATTCGAAAGGTATTTATTTTGGTAGAGGTGTGTTAATCTGGTACCCGTTTCTAAAAAAGTGTCAATTGCATCCTATTTTTTGAAAAAGTGTTTCAATTAAGTTCTTTTCAGACGAAGTTGACTAACGCCATTAACAACGTGTCATGTGTCAGTTTGTCATTTTTTTATTATTATTTTTTTTTTGGTTTTTTTTATTTTTTGAAAAAAAAAATGTCACGTGTTAGGTCCCTGTGTGTGACAGGTGGCATTGTCAATGCCACTTGACATTGTGATGTCACATGTCAGTGTCACCATCAGATATCATTATGTGATTTCGATTTAGTCTCCATATACGTATTTTTGTTTCAATATAGTACCTACTTATGTGTATCTGATTCAATTTTGACCTAATTTTTTTAATAATTAAAAATTCATTTTTTTATAAAATTAAAAATAATTAAGTATAAAATTTTTACAAAAATTAAGTATTTGATATTTATATTAAAATTTAGTGGTAAAAGTTATTTTATTAAGTCATTTTTAATACAAAAAAATTAGTATAACATTCATACAAATAGAAATTTTGGCTTAAAATTAGTAAGAGACAATATTGTTCTATTTTGAAAAAAAAATTAACAAAACATAATTACTTAATAAAAAAAATAATTAATAAAGTAATATGTTAAAAAGTCGTTTTTAATAAAAAAAATATTAGTATAACATTTATACAAATAATAAATTTGGTATGAAAATGAAAGAAATAATATAAATATTAGTACTTGATTTTGTAAAAATATTTATACTTAATTAATTTTAATCTTATAAAAAATGAATTACAAAAGTATTTTAATTATTAAAAAAATGGAACAAAATTGAATCAGATATACATAAGTAGGTATTAAATTGAAACAAAAAGACATATATAGGGACTAAATCGAAACCAATACAATGGCATCTGATAGTGACACTGACACATGGCATTGCAATGCCACGTGACACAATGTCACGTGACACTGACAATGCCACATGTCACACACATGGACCTGACTCGTGACGTGACATTTTTATTTTTTTCAAAAAATTAAAAAAAAATTAAAAAAATCACAGATTGACACGTGACACGTCGTTAACAGCGTTAGTCAACCCCGTCTGAAATGGACCTAATTGAAACACTTTTTTAAAATTTGGGATGTAATTGACACTTTTTTAGAAGCGAATACCAGATTGACCTACCTCTACCAGAATGAGTACCATCAAGTAATTAAAACATTAAGAATTTGTTAAAGTCAATATAATATCTTCAACAACAAAAAATTTAATAATTATTGGCATAAATTATTCTTTGTCGAATTTTATTTAGATTATCATGAAGAGAACTCTTCCAATACTAGAAGAAATAAATAAAAAACAAAAATGTTTTTCTCATACAGCTTGTGAAAAATTAGTCTTGAGTCTTGACTCACTAGTCCAAATTGTGGTTCCTTTACAATTTATTGACTTTTTTTTTCTAATTTTACTATTTGTGTTAGTTGTTTGTAATATTTAAAAAATATATATAAAAACAATTGCCTGTAATTTGTTATATTTTTTTTACTTGAATAATTTTGTAAAGATATATGGGATACACAGTTATCTTAAAAAAATATGTTATCATTATGACAAAAATATTTTATAGTGACAACTTTTTTATCAATTTTTTAAATTGACACTATTTTATTAAAATTTTTAAATTTACATTATATTTATAGTAGCAGTCTATGTTTATAACGTTGTTGGACAAACTTAGGTCGCATCGAAACAATAATCAATCTAAAATTTGATAAGATGTTTAATTTTATTTTTTTTATTATATTTTTCTTTTTGGTAACAAATTCTTTCATCTTTCTACCATAAAAAGACACATGAGTTCATTTTTCTTCCTATCACAAGCGAGTGTTTCTTTCTCACTGTAGGTCTTCCCCAATTTAAGTTTCTTTCTCATTTTACACTACTGCAAAACGCTCATTTTCTCTGTGCATAGTTTAAGTCATTATTTCTTCTTCATAAAAGTCCTTTTTGTAAGTATTTTTCCTGTGGTAGCTGTTTTTTTTTTCTTCTCATGGGTTTTTATAGTTTCAGTTTGTTATAAATCTAAGTTCAATTTTTGGAACCCTAACTTTAATTTATGTGCTTTGATGATAAATTATTGACTGTTAATTAGTATTGATTCATAGTTTTATACTCTTTTTATTCATAATCTCTATGCTAGATTGGGCTATTCATAACTTGGATTTGTGAATGTAAAACCTAGGTCTAAGTTACTTGTGTTTATATGGCAATTTAGTTTCACCCAAAGTGTGAAGGTTTGTGTAGTTTAGTGATGCATGAGTGGCGTCATTTGCAGTTATATAAACTTTTATTTCCAATAGGCATATCTAGCATAACCATAAATCATGTTCCATGGTAATCACATGTGGAGTGGAGATATTTTCAGTTGAGAGCTCAACAACTTAAGTAGTATGAGAGGGACATTTCACTACAAAAAAATTTGTATTTAACAGAGGTTGTTTATCAAAAGTTAATATAACCTCAAGGATGGATTTAACTAACGGAGTTTTAGAATCTCCATTAATTATTTCAAAACCTTAGAAAATTAGTGTAGGTTTATTTCAAACCCCAACAAATGTATATAATTAAATAAATTAAATAATTTTTAATTATTTTTATAATCGATTAGATAGAGTAATTATTTTCCTTCCTCTCTTTTTTATATTTTTTCTAAACCCTTAAGTTAGCTATTTCGCAAGACTCCCACGTAGGGATGGCAACGGGGCGGGGCGGGGACGGGTTTCGCTATCCCATACCCATCCCCGCATAAAAAATTCATCCCCATCCCCATACCCAAACCCAACGGGTATCAAACTTTTTTCCCATCCCCATCC